>Ga0209935_1000317_pt1 | contig 139905 bp, 113 predicted proteins | sample ThiBio_1000_plan_2_FD_183958 | JGI IMG/M metagenome (GOLD analysis project Ga0209935, IMG submission 183958) | Wastewater bioreactor microbial communities from Cape Town, South Africa - Thiocy_cont_1000_plan (SPAdes) | ecosystem: Engineered > Bioreactor > Thiocyanate-remediating >... | reverse complement strand
TATGCCTGATGACCATAGCAAGTTGGTACCACTCCTTCCCATCCCGAACAGGACAGTGAAACGACTTTGCGCCGATGATAGTGCGGGTTCCCGTGTGAAAGTAGGTCATCGTCAGGCTCTTACAGCCCAAGAAACCCCGTAGCCCAAAGCTACGGGGTTTTTTGCATTGGGCTGCAGGAAACGGGGAAACAGGCTGAACCGCCAAAACGGACGGCTCAACGGAACATCCGAAAACGGACAACCCAAAAAAGAGAGCGCTGACGCGCTCTCTTTTTATTCCTGCCGGGCTTCTTCGCCGCACCCGGATGCAACATCCGGCGCAGTTTCCTGCGGACAATTCCGCTAGCATTGACGTTAACGTCAACGTCGCATTCCCATGGCCGCCGGCTGTGGATGCCGGCGGACTCTCCAGCCATGTCGACCACCTACACCATCAGCGATCTTGCCAAGGAGTTCGATCTCACGACCCGGGCCATCCGCTTCTATGAGGACATGGGCCTGCTTGAACCCGAGCGTGCCGGGCCTGGCGGACGCAATCGCGTCTACAGCGCGCGTGATCGCACACGTCTTCGCCTGACCTTGCGGGCCAAGCGGCTGGGACTGTCTCTGAACGAAGCCAAGGAGATCATCGATCTCTACGACAGCCCCCGTGACACGGGCGTGCAACTGCGCAAATTCCTGGAGGTGCTGGCTGTGCACCGCCGCCAGCTCGAAGACCGCCTGGCCGATCTGCAGGCCAACCTGGCCGAGGTGCGAGAGCAGGAATCCGAGGCCCGCACTTTGTTGAAACACCTGGATGGGAAAAATGCTTCATAATTGACGTTTACGTAAACGTAATTTGTGAGGCTTGCCTTGACCGTGCCCCGCCTGGAACCTGCCAACAGCGACTTTGCCCGCCGTGTGCAAGACAGTTTTGCACGCCAGGGCGCGATGCACACCCTGGGCGCCGAGCTGTCCTTGCTGGAGCCCGGTGCCGTCGATGTCTGCCTGGACTGGGCGCCCGGGCTGACGCAGCAGCATGGCTTTTTGCATGCCGGCATGGTTTCCGCGGCGCTGGATTCCGCCTGCGGCTACGCAGGGCTGACCCTGATGCCGGCCGATGCTGCCGTGCTCACCATTGAATTCAAGATCAACTTGCTGGCCCCTGCCAAGGGCCAGCGCTTTCGCATGGAAGGCCGTGTGCTCAAGCCGGGCCGCACCATCACCGTGACCGAAGGGCGCGCCTACGCCATCGACGAAGGCCGCGAGAAACTGATTGCCACCATGGGCTGCACGCTGATGTGCGTGCAGGGCCGCGATCTGGCCGATTGAGCCGGGCGGCGTTCTTTCCCCCAATTTCCACAGGAGACATGAGATGAGCCTTTCCAACCTGCCGGGCCTGAACTTCCAACTGGGCGAGGACATCGACGCGCTGCGCGATGCCGTGCGCGAGTTCGCACAGGCCGAGATTGCACCGCGCGCCGGCGAGATCGACCGCGACGACCAGTTCCCCATGGACCTGTGGCGCAAGTTCGGCGACCTGGGCGTGCTGGGCATCACCGTGTCCGAGCAGTACGGCGGTGCCGACATGGGCTACCTGGCCCACATGGTGGCGATGGAGGAAATCTCGCGTGCCAGCGCATCGGTGGGCCTGTCCTACGGCGCGCACAGCAATCTTTGCGTGAACCAGATCAACCGCAACGGCAATGAAGCGCAAAAGGCGAAGTACCTGCCCAAGCTGATCAGCGGCGAGCATGTGGGCGCGCTGGCCATGAGCGAGCCCGGCGCCGGCTCGGACGTGATCAGCATGAAGCTCAGGGCCGAGGACAAGGGCGGCTACTTCCTGCTCAACGGCACCAAGATGTGGATCACCAATGGTCCCGATGCCGACACCCTGGTGGTCTACGCCAAGACCGAGCCCGAGCTGAACGCCCGCGGCGTGACTGCCTTCCTGATCGAGAAGGGCATGAAGGGCTTTTCCATTGCCCAGAAGCTGGACAAGCTGGGCATGCGTGGCAGCCACACGGGCGAGCTGGTGTTCGAGAACGTCGAGGTGCCGGCCGAGAACGTGCTGGGCGGCTTGAACAACGGCGCCAAGGTGCTGATGAGCGGCCTGGACTATGAGCGCGCCGTGCTGACCGGCGGGCCGCTGGGCATCATGCAGTCGGTGATGGACAACGTCGTGCCCTACATCCATGACCGCAAGCAGTTCGGCCAGAGCATTGGCGAGTTCCAGCTCATCCAGGGCAAGGTGGCCGACATGTACACCGTGCTGCAAGCGGGCCGCTCCTTTGCCTATACGGTCGCCAAAAACCTCGATCTGCTGGGAACCGAGCATGTTCGCCAAGTTCGCAAGGATTGCGCCAGCGTCATCCTGTGGTGCGCCGAGAAGGCGACATGGATGGCCGGCGAAGGCGTTCAAATCTATGGGGGTAATGGGTATATCAACGAATACCCACTGGGTCGCCTCTGGCGGGATGCGAAACTCTATGAGATCGGCGCCGGCACCAGCGAGATCCGTCGCATGCTGATCGGCCGCGAGCTGTTCGCAGAGACCTGCTGATCTTTCGCCTGCCTGCTGCGCCGTTCTTGAGTTTGACCCCAACAAAAGGATTGTTTATGAGCACAACCTCCATCGAAGAGCTGTTTGTCCACAACCGCGAATGGGCCCAGCAGGTGGAGCGTGACCGGCCCGGTTTCTTCACTGGGCTGATGGCGCAGCAAAAACCCCGCTACATGTGGATCGGCTGTTCCGACAGCCGCGTGCCCGCGAACCAGATCACGGGCCTGGAGCCCGGCGAGGTGTTCGTGCACCGCAACGTGGCCAACGTGGTCGTGCCCAGCGACCTGAACTGCCTGTCCACCATCCAGTACGCGGTGGACCAGCTCAAGGTCGAGCACCTGATGGTCGTCGGCCACTATGGCTGCGGCGGCGTGCTGGCGGCACTGGAGGATGTGCGCGTGGGCCTGGCCGACAACTGGATCCGCCACGTGAAGGACGTGCGCGACAAGCACCAGGCGCTGCTGGCCAGCCTGTCGCCGCAATGGCGCCATGACGCGCTGTGCGAGCTCAATGCCATCGAGCAGGTGATCAATGTGGCGCAGAGCACGGTGATGCAGGATGCCTGGGCGCGCGGCCAGAAGGTCACGCTGCACGGCTGGTGCTATGGCCTGAAGGACGGCCTGATCACCAATCTGCAGATGACCGTGCCCGGTGTCGGCGGCATCGCCAACATCCATGCCGAGGCTGTCGAGCTGGTCGCCAGCCGCCAGCGCGACTGAGCGGCCATGGCAGGCGGGACCCCGGGAGACTTCATGCCGATGCCTGCCCAGGACACCCTGCTTGCCCATGACATCGCGCGGGCGATGATGGATGGCTTCAACCGCCATTACCGCCTGTTCCGCGCCGAATCGGCCCGCGCCAAGCACCGCTTCGAAACTGCCGACTGGCTGGGCCAGCAGCGTGCCCAGCGCGAGCGCATCGAGTTCTACGACCTGCGCGTGCGCGAGTGCGTGCGCCGGCTTGAAAAGGAATTTGCGGCCGGCGCCCAGCCCATGCCGGTCTGGCAGCAGATCAAGCGCCATTACATCGGGCTCATGGTCAACCACCTGCAGCCGGAGCTGGCCGAGACCTTCTTCAACTCGGTCACCACCAAGATCCTGCACCGTACGCACTTCCACAACGACTTCATCTTCGTGCGGCCGGCCGTCAGCACGGAATACATAGAGAACCAGGAGCCGGCCGCACGCCCGGCCTACCTGGCCTTCTATCCCACGCGCGAGACACTGTCGCAGACGCTGCGCGAAGTCGTGGAGCAGTTCGCGCTGCAGCGCCCCTTTGAAGACCTGGAGCGCGACATCGCCCGCCTGGCCGAGCGCCTGGAGCCCCAGCTGCAGGCCATGCGCCTGTACGCCAACTTCCAGATCCAGGTGCTGTCCAGCCTGTTTTTCCGCAACAAGGGCGCCTACATCGTCGGCAAGATCATCAACGGCTTTGCCGAGCTGTCCTGGGCCGTGCCCATCCTGCATGGGGACAACGGCCGGCTGGTGCTGCATGCGGCCCTGTTCGGCGAGAAGGACCTGCACGGCCTCTTCAGCTTTGCGCGTGCCTACTTCATGGTCGATACCGACGTGCCCAGCGCCTACGTGCAGTTCCTGCGCAGCCTCATGCCGCGCAAGCCGCGTGCCGAGCTGTACAACGCCCTGGGCCTGGCCAAGCAGGGCAAGACGCTGTTCTACCGCGACTTCCTGCACCACCTGCGCCATTCGCGCGACCAGTTCCGCATCGCGCCCGGCATCAAGGGCATGGTCATGCTGGTGTTCGACCTGCCCAGCTTTCCCTATGTGTTCAAGCTCATCAAGGACCGGTTCGCCGCGCCCAAGGAGATCACCCGCGAGCAGGTCAAGGCCAAGTACCGCCTGGTCAAGCAGCACGACCGCGTGGGGCGCATGGCCGACACGCTGGAGTACAGCCTGGTGGCCTTCCCGCGCGAGCGCTTCTCGGAGGCGCTGATCGCCGAGATCCTGGAGCACGCGCCCAGCCAGGTCGAGATCAGCGACCGCGACGGCGATGGCCGGCAGGAGGTCATCATCTCCCACCTCTACATAGAGCGGCGCATGGTGCCGCTGAACCTGCTGCTGCAGGAGTGCTTCGATGACGGGCTGGACCTGCCGGGACCGCGGCAGCGGCTGGAGAGCGCCGTGATCGAATACGGAAATGCCATCAAGGACCTGGTGGCCGCCAACATCTTCCCGGGCGACATGCTGTGGAAGAACTTCGGCATCACGCGCGGCGGCAAGGTGGTGTTCTACGACTACGACGAGATCGAATACCTGACCGACTGCCATTTCCGCCAGGTGCCTGCGCCGCGCAACGAGGAAGACGAGCTCAGCGGCGAGGTCTGGTATCCCGTGGGCCCGCGCGATGTGTTCCCGGAAACCTTCGCGCCCTTTTTGCTGGGCAATCCGGCCGTGCGCGAAGTTTTCATGCGCCACCATGCCGACCTGCTCGATCCCGCCTTCTGGCAGGGGCACCAGCAGCGCATCCGCGAAGGCCACGTGCACGACGTCTATCCCTACGAGCGCAGCCGCTGGCTGGCCTGACCCGTTTGTTTTCCCCTCACCATCACCACATCCAGGAGATAAGCATGCAAGACCCCATCGTCATCGTCGGCGCAGCCCGCACCCCCATGGGCGCGTTCCAGGGCGACTTCGCCGATCTCGCGGCCCACGATCTGGGCGGCGCCGCCATCAAGGCCGCCGTGCAGCGTGCCGGCGTGGCGCCGGAGAAGGTGGACGAAGTGCTGTTCGGCAACTGCCTGATGGCGGGCCAGGGACAGGCGCCTGCGCGCCAGGCAGGCTTCAAGGGCGGCCTGCCGCGCAGCACGGGCGCCGTGACCCTGTCCAAGATGTGCGGCGCCGGCATGGAGGCCACCATCCTGGCCCATGACCAGCTGGTGGCGGGCAGCCGCGATGTGGTGGTCTCCGGCGGCATGGAGAGCATGACCAATGCGCCCTACCTGCTCAAGAAGGGCCGTGGCGGCTACCGCATGGGCCACGACAAGGTCTATGACCACATGATGCTCGACGGTCTGGAGGACGCCTACGAGCCGGGCCGCTCCATGGGCACCTTTGGCGAGGATTGCGCCGCCAAATACCACTTCACGCGCGAGCAGCAGGACGCCTACGCCATCGAAAGCGTCAAGCGCGCCCAGGCCGCCACGGAAAGCGGCGCCTTCGCGGCCGAGATCACGCCCGTCACCGTCTCCACGCGCAAGGGCGATGTCACGGTCAGCATCGACGAAGGCCCGGCCAAGGCCAAGCTGGACAAGATCGCCAGCCTCAAGCCCGCCTTCAAGAAGGACGGCACGATCACGGCGGCATCGAGCTCCAGCATCAACGACGGCGCCGCCGCCCTGGTGCTGATGCGCGAATCCACGGCCAAGGAGCTGGGCTGCAAGCCGCTGGCGCGCATCGTCGCCCATGCCACGCATGCCCAGGAGCCCGAATGGTTCACCACGGCCCCCGTGGGCGCCACGCAGAAGGCCCTCAAGAAGGCCGGCTGGACGGCGGCGGATGTGGACCTGTGGGAAGTCAACGAAGCCTTTGCCGTCGTGCCCATGGCCCTGATGGCCGAATTGGGCGTGCCGCGCGACAAGGTCAACGTCAACGGCGGCGCCTGCGCGCTGGGCCACCCCATCGGCGCCAGCGGTGCGCGCATCCTGGTCACGCTGCTGCACGCCCTGCAGGCGCGTGGCGGCAAGCGCGGCCTGGCCACGCTGTGCATAGGCGGCGGCGAGGGAACAGCCATGGCGATAGAAATGGTAACCCCCTGAGGCGCTGCGCGCCCTCCCCCTGAAAGGGGGACGACACCCTCGGTGCGGGGCGGCGCGGCCGGCCCAGGCCCTTCCTCGGTGTCTCTGATTTGCATTGCGCCAGTTTTATGGGCAGCGCCACAGACGTCCAGAGAGCTAGACTTGGATCGGCCGATCCGCTATTACTTTGACCTCTCGACCATGATCACCAGCGAAGAACAGTTGCGCAGCCTGTATGCCATGCCGGCCGAAAGGGCCTTGCTCAAGCAGCAGGTGGACCTGGACCGGCATTGCCTGCGCTTCATTGCGCTGTCGCCGCTGTGCATCGTGGCCACGGGGGGCGCGGCGGGCTCGCTGATGGATGCCTCGCCGCGCGGCGGAAAGCCGGGCTTCATCAAGGCGCCCGACAACCAGACGCTGCTGATCCCCGACTCGGGCGGCAACAACCGCCTGGACAGCTTCAGCAACCTGATCGCCGATCCGCGCATCGGCCTGCTGTTCATGGTGCCGGGCTTCGACGAGACGCTGCGCGTCAACGGCGTGGCCAGGCTGCGCGACGAGGCCCACTACACGGCGCTGTTCGCCAACGAAGGCTTCCGGCCCAAGATCGTTCTGGAGATCCAGGTGCAGGAGGCCTATCTGCACTGCGCCAAGGCCCTCATGCGCGCCCGGCTCTGGAAGCCCGAGTCCCAGGTGCCGCGCAACGTCATGCCGTCGGTGAACCAGATGGTCCACCAGCAGATCGGCCTGCCTGCGCCCACCGAGACGCAGGAGGCCATGGTCGATCGCTACGAAAAACAGATCGCGGGCGAGCAGGGCCTCTGACCGCATTCCATTTGAAAGGTCGAAAGACATGGCAGTCACTCTGGTGTTGGGAGCCTCGCGCGGGCTCGGTTTTGCCTTGGTAGAGGCCTATGCGGCCCAGGGCCGCAGCGTGGTCGCCACGGTGCGCAGCGAGGCCGATCGCGAGCGCGTCGAAGCCACGGGCGCCAAGGTGCTGCTGGTGGATGTGGCCGATCCGGCCAGCGTCAGCGGCCTGGCCTGGCAGCTCGATGGCGAGAAGATCGAGCTGGCGCTGTACGTGGCCGGAGTGTGGGATGCCCACAGCTCGGCCACGCCGCCCACGCGCGAGCAGTTCGACCGCGTCATGCACACCAATGTGCTGGGCGCCATGCAGGTGCTGCCCCAGGTGGCGCCGATGGTCGAGGCGGCGGGCGGCGTGTTCGGCCTGTTCTCCAGCGAGATGTCGCTGCTGGCCGGCGCAGAATCCGACGCCTGGCTCTACCGCGTCAGCAAGGCCGCGCTCAACATGGTCGTGGCCAGCGCCCAGCCGCAATGGCCCGGCGCCACCGTGGTCGCGCTGGACCCGGGCTGGGTGCAGACCGACATGGGCGGCGAGTCCGCCACCTTCACCGTGGAGCAAAGCGTGCAGGGTCTGGTCCGCACCCTGGCCGGCGTCACGCCGGCTGATCGGGGCCGCATGCTGCGCCACGACGGGCAGCGCATCGCCTGGTAGCTGCGGCCGGGACAACGAACAACGAAACAAGAATCAGGAGACAAGACATGCTGCTCAACGCAGACCAGGAAATGATCCGTGACGCGGTGCGCGACTTCGTGCGCACCGAAATCACGCCCCATGCCGCACGCTGGGACAAGGAACACCACTTTCCCAAGAACGTGCACCAGGGCCTGGCGGCGCTGGGTGCCTACGGCATCTGCGTGCCCGAGGAATACGGCGGCGCCGGCCTTGACTACCTGAGCCTGGCCCTGGTGCTGGAGGAAATCGCAGCCGGCGACGGCGGCACCAGCACGGTGATCAGCGTCACCAACTGCCCCGTCAACGCCATCCTCATGCGCTACGGCAGCGAGGCGCAAAAGCAGCAATGGCTGGCGCCGCTGGCGCGCGGCGAGATGCTGGGCGCCTTCTGCCTGACCGAGCCGCATGTGGGCTCGGACGCCTCGGCGCTGCGCACCACGGCCACCCGCGACGGCAACGACTACGTGATCAACGGCGTCAAGCAGTTCATCACCAGCGGCAAGAACGGCGACGTGGCCATCGTCATCGCCGTCACCGACAAGGCGGCCGGCAAGCGCGGCATGAGCGCCTTCATCGTGCCCACCTCCGCACCCGGCTACCAGGTGCTGCGGCTGGAGGACAAGCTGGGCCAGCACAGCTCGGACACGGCCCAGATCCAGTTCGAGGGCTGCCGAATCCCCGTCGCCAACCTCATCGGTGCCGAGGGCGAGGGCTACAAGATTGCGCTGTCGGCGCTGGAGGGCGGGCGCATCGGCATTGCCGCGCAAAGCGTGGGCATGGCGCGTGCGGCCTTCGATTGCGCGCTGCAGTACTCCAAGGAGCGCGAGAGCTTCGGCCAGCCCATCTTCAACCACCAGGCCGTGGGCTTTCGCCTGGCCGACTGCGCCACGCAGATCGAGGCCGCGCGCCAGCTGATCTGGCATGCGGCCAGCCTGCGCGATGCCGGCCTGCCCTGCCTGAAGGAAGCGGCCATGGCCAAGCTGTTCGCCAGCGAAATGGCCGAGCGCGTGTGCAGCGCAGCCATCCAGACCCTGGGCGGCTATGGCGTGGTCAACGATTTTCCCGTCGAGCGCATCTACCGTGACGTGCGCGTGTGCCAGATCTACGAGGGAACGAGCGACGTGCAGAAAATTCTCATCCAGCGCGCCCTGGCCTGAGGCCCCTCACTATGCTGCGGGTCGGGCCGGATGGCCCCGTCACCCGCAGGGCTTAGCATGGAGCGTCGCCGGGACGGCGCCCGGGAGAGGCGGGCACCGGACTCCGGCAGGTTTGTGACCACCTTCGCAGGAGATCCCGACATGCCCATTGCTTCCGTCAACGGCCAGAACCTTTACTACGAGGACACGGGCGGGCGCGGCCCGGTCCTGGTGTTTTCGCATGGACTGCTCATGGACCACACCATGTTCGCTCCCCAGGTCCAGGCGCTGCAGGATCGCTATCGCTGCATCAGCTGGGACGAGCGTGGCCATGGCCAGACGGCGGACCCCGCGCATTGCGCTCCCTTCGACTACTACGACTCGGCCGACGACCTGGCCGCCCTGCTGGCGCACCTGGGCGTGGAGCGCGCGGTGCTGGTGGGCATGTCGCAGGGCGGCTATCTGTCGCTGCGCTGTGCGCTCATCCATCCCGAGGTCATGCGTGCGCTGGTGCTGATCGACACCCAGGCCATGCTGGAAGACCCCGAGCAGATGCCCCACCACGAGGCGTTGCTGAGGGCCTGGATGGAGCATGGCCTCAGCGACGACATGGCGGCCACGGTGGAGCGCACCATCCTGGGCCAGGGCTGGAGCGGCGCGGCCGCCTGGCGCGCCAAATGGAAGAAGGCCACGCCCATCAACCTGGGGCAGAGCTTTCTGGCGCTGGCCCAGCGCGATGACATCAGCCCGCGACTGCCCGACATCCACGTACCGGCACTGGTCATCCATGGCACGGACGACATCGCCATCACGCTCGACCGTGCACGCGCCATGGCCAAGGCCTTGCCCAGGGCGCAGTGGGTGGAGGTGCCGGGGGCCGGCCATGCGGCCAACCTCACGCATCCGCAGCCCGTGAACCTGGCCATCGAGCGCTTCCTGGAGCAGCTCGACTAGGCTCAGACCGGCGGATCGCCGTCGTTCTCGCTGTCGCGGCGGCGCAGGACGACGGTGATGCTGCCGTCGGTCTCCAGCGTGGCGCGCTCCACCTCTCTGAGGTGCAGGCAGCCGCCCGCACGCAGCGCGGCCTCGATATCGTCGCGCGTGATGCGTTCCTCGCGCATCAGATCCTTGTTCAGGTGGCCGTCCGTGATCAGGGCCTGGGCCTTGCCGTCGATGAGCCGCTCCAGCGCGGGATAACGGAAAGTCAGCCAGGACAGCAGCAGATGGCACAGGATCAGCGTGGAGGCCGAGATCATGCCGCCGATCAGCGAGTTGTCCCCGGCATTCATGGAGTTCTGAACGGCATTCGACAGGATGAGCAGCAGCACCAGGTCAAAGGGCGCGTACTGCCCCGTCTGGCGCCGCCCCGTCAGCCGAAGGAACACCAGCAAGAACAGGTAGACGGCCACGCCGCGCACCACGAACTCCCACCACGGGACCGACATTGAAAACATGGGCTCTCCTTACAGGCCCGAAGGCCCGCGGTCAGTATCATGGCCCGCCTGTCCTCCATCAAGAACCCGGTCGCAGCAAGGCGGCCGTGACTGACATGCACTCCTGCTCCCCCGCCGTCCTCTCCCAGGTTCCGCAAGTTCCGCAGGGCCAGCCGCTATGAGCGCTGCCGCCACCTCCCCGGCCTGTCCCTGTGGCCAGCACGATGCCAAGGGCCGGTCCCTGGCCTTCGATGCCTGCTGCGGCCGCTACCTGGACCATTTCGACGACTGCCCTGCGCCCGATGCCCAGGCCTTGATGCGCTCGCGCTACAGCGCCTTCGTGCGTGAGGACGCCGCCTACCTGCTGGCCACCTGGCACGCCAGCCAGCGGCCCGCCACGCTGGACTTCGAGCCCTCGGCGCGCTGGCTGGGGCTGGCGGTCAAGGACTTCCGAAGCACCGGCGAGGACCGCGCCGAGGTGGAATTCGTCGCGCGCTACCGCGTGGCGGGCCACGCCGTGCGCCTGCATGAGCGCAGCCGCTTCGTGCGCGAAGGCGGGCGCTGGTTCTACGTGGATGGCGACCAGTTCTGAACACGACGGCGGCCCTGCGGAGCCGCTGTGGAAGCTGCAGCAGCGCCAGCGGCTGCTGCTGTCCATCGCATCGCGGGGCTCGTCCGAGGCGGCGGCCCTCATCATCCCCGGCATCGTGGTCTGGCTGCAGCGGCACGAAACGGGTGCCTTCCAGGCGCCGCTGCTGCTGTGGTGGCTGGGCATGGCGCTCATGGCCTGCGTCTTCGTTGGTTTGCGGCGCCAGTTGCGTCGGGACCTGGGCGCTGCCGTGCCCTCGGCCGAGTTGCCAACGCGGCTGCAGCGCTGGGAGCGCGTGATGGGCCGCATGGCCTTGCTCAACGCCGGTTCCTGGGCGCTGGCCATACCGCTGACCCATGGCAGCGGCCATGAATTCCGGCTTTTCATCTACCTGGTGCTGTGCGGCGTCGTGGCCTCGGCCGCCACCTTCCTGGCGCCGGCGGCTGCCGTGTTCAAGCGCTTCTTCGGCGTGCTGTACGGCGCCATGCTGCTGGCCGTGGTCTGGTACTTCCCGAATAGGGGCCTGTACCTGCTGCCTCTGCTCATGCTGTATGGCGCCACCATCGCGCGCCATGCCTGGGGGGCGCGCCAGCTCATGCAGCAGCAATGGGCGCAGGAGCGTGACCGCCAGCTGCTGGCCGAGCGCTACCTGGCGGCCAAGGAGCAGGCCGAACAGGCGCTGGAGGCCAAGAGCCGCTTCCTGTCGGCTGCCAGCCATGACCTGCGCCAGCCCCTGCATGCCCTGGGCCTGCTGGTGGAGACCGCCCGCCAGCGCAATGCCGACGGCGCGCTGGCGGGCGTGCTTGACGATGCCCAGGCCTGTGCCCAGTCGCTGGGAACCATGTGCAATGACCTGCTGGACCTGTCGCGGCTGGAGAACGGCACCTGGGAGCTGCGCGCCCAGGTGATGGACCTGCGCATTCTGCTGGGCGATGCCACGCGCCTGTTCGCGGCCGAGGCGCGGCAGCGCGGGCTGGTGCTGCGCTGGCGCGTGGCGCGCGGCATGGACAGCCTGGTGCGTGCCGACGAGGCCCTGCTGCGCCAGATGGTGTTCAACCTGCTGCACAACGCCCTGCGCTACACCCAGCGCGGCGGCGTGCTGCTGGCCGCCCGCGTGCACGGCGGGGGCTGGCGCATCGAGGTCTGGGATACCGGCCTGGGCATTGCGGCCGAAGACCGGCCCCATGTCTTCGCACCGCACTTTCGCGCGCGTTCCGGCCAGGCGGCCCGGCGCGCGGCCCAGCCTGCGGCCGAGCACCTGCCCGGCGTGAGCAGCCAGGGCCTGGGCCTGGCCGTGGTGGCCGCAGCGGCGCGCCGCATGGGCGTGGAGCATGGTCTGCTGTCCACGCCGGGACGGGGTTCGTGCTTCTGGCTGCAGCTGTCGCCCAGCCTGAGCGTGCAAGCGGACCTGCCTCTGGGGCACGCGCAGGCAGGGGCAGGGGCCGAGGCTGCCGCGAATCCGCCAGGCCGTCCCCTGCTGCAGGGCCGGTGCTGGGTGGTCGATGACGATGTGCAGGTGGCACAGGCCCTGGCCGGCCTGCTGCGCGGCTGGGGGCTGACCGTGGACGTGGCGGCTGCGGGCCGCGAGGCGCAAGCCTGGCTGGCGGCGGGGCAGCATCCCGATTTCGTGCTGTGCGACCACCAGCTGGCCCATGGCGAGAACGGCTTTGCGCTGCTGCAGAACGTGCTGGCGCAATCGCCGCAGGCGGCGGGCGCCCTGCTCAGTGGCGAGCCGTCACCGGCGCTGGAGCAGCAGGCACAGGAACTGGGCTATCTGCTGCTGCGCAAGCCCGTGGATCCGCTGGCGCTGCTGGCCCTGCTTCAGCGCAGGCTGGCCGTGGCCGGCGCCTGAACCGTATCGGTCGGCGGTACGGAGGGCGGCAGCTCCAGCGCAATGCCCTGCATGCGCGTGATGGCGTCGATGCGGCTGTGCACGCCCAGGCGCTGCAGGGCGCCTGCCACATGCTCCTTGACCGTGTGCGGCGACAGGTGCAGCAACCGGGCAATGCTGGGATTGGGCAGGCCGCGCAGCACCAGGTCCAGAACCTGGGCCTGGCGCGGGGTGAGGCCCAGCTCGGCCGCCGTCATGCGGATGGCATGGGCGCCGCCCGGCGGCTGCGGCGCCAGCGGGGCGGCGGGGAACCAGGTCTCGCCGCGCAGCAGGGCCGCCACGGCCTGCTCCAGCACCTGCGGCGGCTGCGACTTGAGCACAAAGCCATGGGCCCCGGCCGCGCGTGCCTTCAGGGCAATCGCGCCATGCGTGTCGCCGCTGGTCATGAGCACGCGGCAGGCGGGCGCCAGCGTGCGGATTTCGCGCACCACGTCCGTGCCTGCGCTGGCACCCAGCCAGAAATCCACGATGGCCAGATGTGGCGATCCCCTGCCGGCCATGCACTGCAGGCCTTCGCCCGCATCGGCCACGGCATGGACTTCGGACAGGCCGAATTGTTTCAGGAACTCGGACACGCCCATGGCCGTCAGCGGGTGGTCGTCGATCACCAGGGCATAGCGCCCCGATTGGAGACAGGAGGAATCGGTCAGGAGGGAATGGCTGTGCATGGTCCGCGCGAAGGCATGTCGAAAGGGCTGGAGCGCCAGGGCGCGCCCGGATACACCTTGCGCACATCGTAACGATTACCCCCCGGCCGGGGGGTGACCGGATGTCGGCCAACTCCCCAAAATCGCCGCCGATGCCCTGAGATTCCGCATGGAACGGGCATGTATTCAACGAGAAGGGGAGATAGTCATGAAGATGGTACAGCTCACGCGCCGCAGCGCGGCATTGATGCTTCTGGGAGCCCTGGCCGCCTGTGGCGGCGGCGGTGGTGGTGGATCGGGAGAGCCGGGCGGCGGAGATCCCGGCAATGGCGGAAATCCTGGCAACCCCGGTACGCCCGGCAACCCCGGCGGCACGCCCACGCCGGTGACCGGCCAGTACCGCATGGAGACCGGTGCGGAGAACTTCGACGCGGCCCTGTCCATCATGAACGCGCTGGGGGCGCAGGGCTATGCCTTCACCTACAGCCTGGCCTCGGGCGGTACCGCCTTCCCCGTTCCCATCGGTGACTTCTACGTCACCGACACGGCCCACACCGGCACGCGCCTGGACTACCGCATGGTGCCGGACGTGGCGGGCGTCTCGGCCCTGGTGGCCCAGCTCAACGCACAGGGTGCGCAAGGCTACCTGTACAAGTCGGGCATGGCGTTCCCCAGCAGCACGCAGGACCTGCGCAACCTCTATGTGCGCAGCAGCAGCGCCGCCGCCACCTACAGCTACGAGACGCGCCCCGCCGTGGGTGCGCTGGACACGTCCGGCTTCACGCAGCAACTGGCCGAGATGAGCGGCCGGGGTTTCCGCTACATGGGCCCGCTGATCTCGGGCAACGAGATGTTCAACCTCTACGTCAAGGACTCCAAGGCGCCGGCCTTCGAGTACGCGGTGTTCGCATTGGCCGCGCCCTTCGGCATGGCCAACGGCACGGCGCTGAAGCAGCGCCTGGACGAGATGGGTGCCAAGGGCCACCTGCTGCGTGGCGCCCTGGTGCTGCGCGGCAATACCGAAGGCGTGCAGCTGTACGAAAAGAGCGGCGACCAGCAGGGCGCCATCGAGTACCGCGTCGAACCGGTGTCCCAAAGCGCCAGCCTCGCGCAGCGCCTGGAGCAGTTCAACCGCAATGCGGCCGAAGGCTTCTTCGCCTTCGGCGACGTGGTCACCGACGATGGCCGGTTCCATTCCATCTCGGTGCGCAACGTCCGCCGCATGGTGCATCCGCTGGCCGGTGCCTCCTTCCCCTGAGCAGGGCACAGGCATGCGCGGCCGGCGCATAATCCGGCCATTTTCCGCAGCAAGGGCGCCCCAGGGCGCCCTTGCTCAGTTTGTTTCGAGAATCCATCCATGACTGCTTTCGAGGCCGTGCTCTTCGACTGTGACGGCGTGCTCGTCGACAGTGAATCCATCACCAACCGCGTGCTGTGCACCATGCTCAATGAATCGGGCTGGCCCATCAGCACCGAGGAATGCCTGCGCGAATTCATCGGCAAGACCGTGCGCAGCCAGGCCGCGCTGATCGAGGCGCGCACCGGCAAGCCGCTGAGCGACGCATGGATGGCCGCCTTCTACGAGCGCCGCAACGCCGCGCTGCGCGCCGAGCTGGTGGCCATTGACGGCGCGCTGTCCGCCGTCAGCCAATCCCATGCGCTGTGCGCTGGCCGCATCGCCTGCGCCTCGGGCGCGGACCGCGCCAAGGTGGAGATGCAGCTGGCCCAGGTCGGCATGGCCCCCTATTTCGAGGGCCGCGTCTTCAGCGGCCATGAGCTGCCGCGCAGCAAGCCCTTTCCCGATGTGTACCTGGCAGCCGCCGCTGCCCTGGGCGTGGAGCCGGCGCGCTGCCTGGTCATCGAGGACACGGTGACCGGCGTCACCGCCGGCGTGGCCGCAGGCGCCACGGTCTGGGGCTACTTCCCGGCCGACCAGGGCCACGCATCGGCCGAGCAACTGCTCGAGGCCGGCGCCAGCTGCGTATTCGGCGACATGGGCGAGCTGCCGGCCATGCTGCGCGCCATCGGGCAGGCCAGCGCCAGCGCTTGAGCCGGCCCTAGCGCAGCTGCGGCGAAGGCGTCTCGTCCACGGCCTGCGCACGCGCGGCCTGCTGCTCGGCCTGCAGCGCCCGCTGGAAGGCGGGCCGCTGCTGCACGCGCTGCCAGTAGGCCTGGGTGGCAGGCCCCCACTGCGGCTCCATCTCCAGGTGCGCCGACAGCATCAGCGCATAGCCCACGGCCACGTCGGCAGCGGTGAAGCGGTCTGCCGCGAGCCAGTGGCGCTGTTCCACGGCCTGCTCCACCGCGCGCAGCCGCGCAAGGAACCAGCGCTGGTAGTCCTGGGCCACCTGGGGCTGGCGCCGTTCGGCTGGCTCGAAGTGGGTGTAGCGCAGCACCAGGGTCTGCGGGAAGGTCAGCGTGGCATCGCTCATGTGCAGCCAGTTGAGGTAGGCGGCGAAGTCTGCCTCCTGCGGCTGCACGGACAGGCCCGCCCCGGGGTGCAGGGCGCCCAGGTATTCGCAGATGGCGGCTGACTCGGTCAGCCTGGCCTCGCCGTGGCGCAGCAGCGGCACCGTGCCCAGCGGGTTGAGTTCCAGGTAGCTGCGCTGCAGCACGCGCGGCGGAAACGGCAGCATGTGCAGCGTGTAGGGAAGCTGCAGTTCTTCGAGCATCCACAGCGCGCGGAAGGAGCGCGCGCTGACGCAGTGGTGGAGATGGTGCATGCGCAAAGCCTAGGCCAGATGCGCGGACGGCGGCAGTCGCGCAGGATGCAAATCGCGCCAGGATGCGCGCGGCCCTCACTCGGGCCGGGCTCGTGCGCTCTTGCGGAATTCGGAGGGTGACAGCCCCGTCCACAGCCGGAAGGCGCGGATGAAGCTCTTGTCGTTGAGAAACCCGCAGGACTGGGCGATGCGCTTGATGGGCCGGCTGGTGCGCAGCAGCAGGGCCACGGCACGCTCGCGCCGCACCTCGTCCTTGAGCGCCTGCAGCGAGGCGCTTTCTTCCTTGAGCTGGCGGTGCAGGCTGCGCTGGGACAGGTGCAGCTGGCGGGCCAGCGTGTCGGCCGTCTGCAGGCATTCGGCGTCGGCCGCCAGCAGCTGGCGCACGCGCTGCACCAGCTGGCGCTCGCGCCGGTAGGGGCGCACCTGCAGCGGCAGGGCGCGCTGCAGCATGCGCTGCAGCGCGGGCTCGTCGCGCGTCAGCGGCATATCCAGAAAACGCGCGTCGAACTGGAGGCAGGCCCGGGCCGCGCCAAACTCCACCTCGCCCGGCGGGAACAGCAGCGCATACACGCCCGCATGCGGCGGGGGATCGAAGGGAAAGCAGGCGCGCCGCAGCGGCAGCGGCTCGTCGATGAACCAGCTGGCCAGGCCGTGGATATTGCGCAGCACCGACAGCAGGCAGAACTCGCGCATGGCGCCCAGCGTGGACAGCTCCTCGATGGCCAGCGTGGCCAAGCCGTCTTCCTGCGTCAGCGTGAGGCGGATGTCGTCGGCCAGCAGGCCATGGTGGCGGCACCAGCGCGCCAGTGCCAGGCCCAGCTGCTCGCTGCCCATGCTGGCGCGCGCCAGCATGCCGTAGCTGCCCCAGGGCAGGCGCCGGGAGAACCAGCCCAGGGCCTCGTCGTCGAGTTCGCGCATGGCGGCATCGGACAGTGCCTCCATCTGCAGCGCCGTGATGCACTCGTTGCGCTCTTTGACGGAGTCTGGCGCAATTTGTGCCTTCTCCAGGGCGGACAGGGCGCTGATACCCCGGCGTTCGTAGGCCAGCATAATGGCCTGCACAAAGGCCATGGGCGTGACTGCAGGGTGTGCGGAGGCCATGGTGGCGGCCGCCTGGGGCAGGGGGGTCTTGACCAGCGAGGGGGTGAACATGCTGGCAATTATTGCAACCTTCGTGGCCTGTTCTGCTCGGGGTTGGCCCTTATGCTGCCACGCAATAGCTGCCGTGACGGGGCAGGCCACTGCATTTGCCCGTCCCAGGCGCCGCCGACGACACAGGAGACAACGCATGCCCGCCCAGAACGCCCCGCTCGCTTCCAGCCATGCCCAAGGCCGCACCGATGTGCCGCTGATCGAGCAGACCATCGGCGATTTCTTTGCCGACATGGCGGCCCGCCAGCCCGATCGCGAGGCCCTGGTCAGCCGCCACAAGGGCCTGCGCTACAGCTATGCCGGCCTGCACACCGAGGCGCGCCGCCTGGCCAGCGCGCTGCTGGGCCTGGGGCTGGAAAAGGGCGACCGCGTCGGCATCTGGTCGCACAACAACGCCGAATGGGTGCTGATGCAGCTGGCCACGGCCCAGGTCGGCCTGGTGTTGGTCAACATCAACCCGGCCTACCGCACCTCCGAGGTGGAGTACGCGCTCAACAAGGTCGGCTGCAAGGCCCTGGTGACCATGGCGCAGTTCAAGACCAGCGACTACCTGGGCATGCTGCGCGAACTGGCCCCCGAGCTGGCCACGGCCGAGCCCGGCCGCCTGCATTGCGCGCGCCTGCCCCAGCTGCGCAGCGTGGTCTGGATCGACGTGGCAGGGCAGGGCGAAGAGCAGCCCGGCATGCTGCGCTTTTCCAGCCTGCTGGCGCGCGGTGATGCGCAGGATGCGCGCATCGACGCCGTGGCCGCCACGCTCAAGAACACCGACCCCATCAACATCCAGTTCACCAGCGGCACCACGGGCTTTCCCAAGGGCGCCACGCTGACCCACCGCAACATCCTGAACAACGGCTTTTTCATTGGCGAGTGCATGCGGCTGACGCCCGAGGACCGGCTGTGCATTCCCGTGCCGCTGTACCACTGCTTCGGCATGGTGCTGGGCAACCTGGCCTGCTTCACGCATGGCTCGGCCATCGTCTACCCGAATGACGGATTCGATCCGCTGCTGGTGCTGGAGACCGTGCAGGCCGAGCGCTGCACGGGCCTGCACGGCGTGCCCACCATGTTCATCGCCGAGCTGGACCACCCGCGCTTCAAGGAGTTCGACCTGAGCACGCTGCGCACCGGCATCATGGCCGGCTCGCCCTGCCCCATCGAGGTGATGAAGCGCGTGGTCAGCGACATGCACCTGTCCGAGATCACCATCGCCTACGGCATGACCGAGACCAGCCCTGTCAGCTGCCAGAGCGATGCCGACACGCCGCTTCAGCGCCGCGTGTCCACCGTGGGCAAGGTGCAGCCGCACCTGGAGGTGAAGATCGTCGACCCGGCCACGGGCGAGGTCGTGGCGCCCGGCGTCTCGGGCGAGCTGTGCACGCGCGGCTACTCGGTCATGCACGGCTACTGGGGGGACGAGGCCCGCACGCGCGAGGCCATCGACGACGAGGCCTGGATGCACACCGGCGACCTGGCCACCATGGACGAGCAGGGCTACGTGAACATCGTCGGCCGCATCAAGGACATGGTGATCCGCGGCGGCGAGAACATCTACCCGCGCGAGATCGAGGAATTCCTCTACCGCCATCCCCAGGTGCAGGACGTGCAGGTGGTCGGCGTGCCCGACGCGCGCTACGGCGAGGAGCTGTGCGCCTGGATCATCGTCAAGCCCGGCCAGACGCTGTCCGAAGACGGCGTGCGCGACTTCTGCAAGGGCCAGATCGCCCACTACAAGGTGCCGCGCTACATCCGCTTCGTCGAGGCCTTCCCGATGACGGTGACCGGCAAGATCCAGAAGTTCAAGATCCGCGACGAGATGATCGCCATGCTGGATCTTCGCCCGGCCAGGACCGCCTGAGGGCTGCTTTCATGCGCTGCCGCCAGCTGTCCACCGCGTGCCGCCTAGGGCGTGCCGCCCTCGGGCGCGGCCATGGCCGAGGCGGCAGCGCGGCGCGCCACCACCAGGCGCTTGCGCAGCGAGATCTCCTGCATGTCCAGCTCGCTGACCAGGCGGCGCAGCGACTCGTCGTTGATGCGGTGGGCCTGGCGCTCGGCGTAGAGCGCGTCGCGCTCCTGGTGGATGCAGCGCAGGCGCAGCTCGATCTCCAGCAGGTAGCGCAGCTTGCGCTGGCGCACGACTTCGGGCGCCTCGCGCTGGATCTCGATACTGGAGGCCGTGCCGCTGCCGTCGTCCAGCAGCTGGACGCGGTTGCGGTACTCCTGCGTCAGGTGGCCCATGACCTCCTGGTGCATGGCCACCCATTCGGGAGTGTGGCCCTGGATCTCTTCCTCGCTCAGCGTCAGCCCGCCAATGGCGGACTGGCAGGCGGCCACGCGCGCCAGGCGCTCCTCGCGCACCGTGGGCGATTCGCCGGGCTGGGGCATGCGGCGCAAGATCAGCGGCAGGGCGATGCTGCCCAGCACCAGGGTGAACAAGATGGTGCCCGTGGCCAGGAAGACCAGCATCTCGCGGCCGGGGAAGGGCTGGCCGTTGTTCAGCAGCATGGGCACGGACAGCGCGCCGGCCAGCGTCACGGCGCCGCGTATGCCGGCCATGGTGGTGGCCAGGTTCAGCAGGTGCGAGGGGCGCTCTGCCATCTTTCCCTGGAAGTGGGCGCGAGCCAGGCTGCGCTGCACGCCCAGCGTCAGCCAGATCCAGCGCATCAGCAGCAGCGCGCTGGAGATGATCACCACATAGCCCACCAGCACCCACCATTCGCTGCCCGCATCGTGCAGCGTCACGCCGATGATGGAGGGCAGCTGCAGGCCCAGCAGCAGGAAGATGGCGCCGTTGAACGAGGCTTCCACCATGCTCCAAGTGCCCTCGGTCTGCAGCCGCTCGCTGATGTAGCTGCTGCGCTCCAGGTCGGCGAAGTTGGTGGCAATGCCTGCGGCCACGGCCGACAGGATGCCCGACACGCCGATCTTTTCGCCCACGATGTAGGCGGCGAAGGGCAGCAGGATCAGCAGCAGCACCATCTGCGTGGCCGCCACGTCGCCCAGGCGGCGCGTGATGGTGCTGCGCGCATAGGAAAAGCCCCAGCCGATCAGCGTGCCCACGCCCAGGCCGCCCAGGGCCATCCACATGAAATCCTTGGCCACCTCGGTCCACGAGAACAGGCCGGTCAGCGTGGCCGCGATGGCGAATTTCAGCGCCACCAGGCCCGAGGCGTCGTTGAGCAGGGACTCGCCCTCGAGGATGTGCATGGTCTTCTCGGGCATGCCCAGGTTGCGCGTGATGGCCGAGACGGCCACGGCATCGGTGGGCGAGACCACGGCGGCCAGCGCAAAGGCCACGGTCAGCGGCATGCCGGGCACCAGCCAGTGGATCAGCCAGCCCAGCCCCACCACCGTGAACAGCACCAGGCCCAGCGCCAGGCGCAGGATGGGGCGGTACAGCGCAAAGAACTCGCGCTTGGGGATGCGCCATCCGTCGGCGAACAGCAGCGGCGGGATGAACAGCAGCAGGAACAGCTCGGGATCGAAGGCGATGTGCAGGCCCTTTTGCGGCCAGGCCATCAGCGCTCCCAGGGTGATCTGGATCAGCGGCAGCGGGATGGCGCGCACGTAACGCGCGGCAATGCCCGTCAACGCTCCCAGCAGCAGGACGAGCAAGACGATTTCAACGGTGTGCATACGGCATTTTCCCCAGGCCGGACCGCCGTTCTTTGCAGGACATTCGGAAAAACCAAGCGCCCGCATCGGGCAAACACAAGAAGAGGCCACACATGAGCATTCTGGGCACCCAACTCAATCCGCGTTCGGCGGACTTCCTGGCCAATGCCGCGGCCATGCGCGCCGTGGTCGAGGACCTGCAGGCCCAGGTGGCCAAGGTCGCCGAGGGCGGCGGCGAGGCCGCGCGCGCCAAGCACGTGGCGCGCGGCAAGCTGCTGCCGCGCGACCGCGTGGCCATGCTGCTGGACCCGGGCACGCCCTTCCTGGAGATCGCCCCGCTGGCTGCGCTCAACATGTACCGCAACGATGCACCCGGCGCGGGCCTGATCGCCGGCATCGGGCGCGTCAGCGGCGTGGACTGCATGATCGTCTGCAACGACGCCACGGTGAAGGGCGGCACCTACTACCCGATGACGGTGAAGAAGCACCTGCGCGCCCAGGAGATCGCCGCGCAGAACCGCCTGCCCTGCATCTACCTGGTGGACTCGGGCGGCGCCAACCTGCCCAACCAGGACGATGTGTTCCCCGACCGCGAGCACTTCGGCCGCATCTTCTTCAACCAGGCCAACATGAGCGCCGAGGGCATTGCCCAGATCGCCGTGGTCATGGGCTCGTGCACGGCCGGCGGCGCCTATGTGCCGGCCATGAGCGACGAGTCCATCATCGTCAAGAACCAGGGCACCATCTTCCTGGGCGGCCCGCCGCTGGTGAAAGCCGCCACGGGCGAGGTGGTCAGCGCCGAGGACCTGGGCGGCGGCGACGTGCACACGCGCCTGTCGGGCGTGGCCGACCACCTGGCCCACAACGACACCCACGCGCTGGCGCTGGCGCGCCAGGCCGTGGCCAACCTCAACCATGCCAAGCAGCCTTCGGCTGGCGACCTGCCGCCCGAGGCGCCGCTGTTCGACGGCGGCGAGCTGTACGGCGTGATCCCCGTGGACACGCGCAAGCCCTTCGACGTGCGCGAGATCATCGCCCGCGTGGTGGACGGCAGCCGCTTCGACGAGTTCAAGGCCCGCTTCGGCGCCACCCTGGTCTGCGGCTTTGCGCGCATCGAGGGCATGCAGGTGGGCATCATCGCCAACAACGGCATCCTGTTCAGCGAATCGGCCGTCAAGGGCGCGCACTTCATCGAGCTGTGCTGCCAGCGCAAGATCCCGCTGGTCTTCCTGCAGAACATCACGGGCTTCATGGTGGGCCGCAAGTACGAGAACGAAGGCATTGCCCGCCACGGCGCCAAGCTGGTCACGGCCGTGGCCACGGCGGCCGTGCCGAAGTTCACCATCATCATCGGCGGCTCCTTCGGCGCGGGCAACTACGGCATGTGCGGCCGCGCCTACTCGCCGCGCTTCCTGTGGATGTGGCCCAACGCGCGCATCTCGGTCATGGGCGGCGAGCAGGCGGCCAGCGTGCTGGCCACCGTCAAGCGCGACGGCATCGAGGCCAAGGGCGGCCAGTGGACGGCCGAGGAGGAAGAGGCCTTCAAGGCCCCCATCCGCCAGCAGTACGAGGATCAGGGCCACCCCTATTACGCGACGGCGCGCCTGTGGGACGATGGCGTCATCGACCCCGCCGACACGCGCCGCGTGCTGGCGCTGGGCCTGGCGGCCACGCGCAACGCGCCCATAGCGGACACGCGCTTCGGCGTGTTCCGCATGTGACGGCGGCTTCCCTTTCCTTGCAGCGAGGTACTTCATGAAAACCACCGCACTGACCCTCGAATTCCAGGGCCCCCTGGCCACCATCACGCTGACCCAGCCCGAAGTGCGCAATGCCTTCAGCGACGAGGTCATTGCCGACATCACCCACGCCTTCCACGCCGTGGGCAAGCGCAGCGACGTGCGCGCCGTGGTGCTGGCCGCCGAGGGCCCGGCCTTTTGCGCGGGCGCCAACCTCAACTGGATGCGCCGCATGGCCGACTACTCGCGCGACGAGAACCGCGAGGATGCCGGCCTGCTGGCCGAGATGCTGCGCGTGATCTACGAATGCCCGCAACCCACCATCGCGCGCGTGCAGGGCGATGTCTATGCGGGCGGCATGGGCCTGGTCGCGGCCTGCGACATGGCCGTGGCCGCCGAGGGCGCGGGCTTTTGCCTGTCCGAAGTGAAGATCGGCCTCATCCCCGCCACCATCAGCCCCTACGTGATCCGCGCCATGGGCGCGCGCGCCGCCCACCGCTACTTCCTGACCGGTGAGCGCTTCGACGCGGCCGAGGCGCTGCGCATCGGCTTCGTGCACCGCGTGGTGGCGGCCGACGAGCTGGACAACGCCGTGGACGGCCTGCTCAAGCACCTGGTCAGCGCCGGTCCCGCCGCCGCCCGCGCCTGCAAGCGCCTGGTGATCGAGGTGGCCGAGCGCGAGATCAACGAGCAGCTGATCGCCGCCACCGTCGAAAGCATCGCCGACATTCGCGCCAGCGCCGAGGGCAAGGAGGGCGTGCAGGCCTTCCTGCAAAAGCGCAAGCCGGCCTGGCTGGCCTGATACGCGCAGGCTGCCCATTCATCGCGCGACCACCGAGCAACGCCGAGCCAACGCTGAGCCAACACCATGAGCACCCTGACCGACTCCCTCGTCCAGTGGCTGCAGTCCGTGGGCCTGTACCCGGGCCCGGCCGTGCACCACACGGTCAGCGAGGCGGCTGGCGAAGTGGCCGAGCGCGTGGGCCAGGCCACCAGCGGCATGGACATGGCCGGCCTGCTGGCGCTGGCCGCCGCACTGGGCTGGGCCAGCGGCTTTAGGCTCTACGCCGTGGTGTTCGTGACCGGGCTGCTGGGGGCGCTGGGCTGGGTGGCGCTGCCGGGCGGGCTGCATGTGCTGGAGCATCCGGCCCTGCTGTTCGCCAGCGGAGCGCTGCTGTTCGTGGAGTTCTTCGCCGACAAGATCCCCGGGGTGGACTCGGTCTGGGACTTGCTGCAAAGCGTGATCCGCATCCCGGCGGGCGCGGCGCTGGCGGCCGGCGTCTTCGGCGCCGACAGCGCGACCATGGCCACCATGGCGGCCCTGATGGGCGGCTCGCTGGCCCTGTCCAGCCAGGTGGCCAAAAGCACGACGCGCGCGGCCATCAACACCTCGCCCGAGCCGTTTTCCAACGTGGGCGCGAGCCTGGTGGAGGACGGCGCCTCGGTGGGCGCGATCTGGCTGGCGCTCACGCACCCGCTGGCCTTCGCCGCCGTGCTGCTGGTCGTGGTCATCGCGCTGTGGCTGCTGACCTGGGCGCTGTGGCGCTTTCTCAAGGCCGTGGTGCAGCGCCTGCGCGCGCTGTTCGGCGGGTCTCCCGCGATGAATCAAAAACCATAGCCGCCGGTCGCCGAATGACCGGGGCTGCAGAGAAAACACTGGAGATAACGCATGTTCAAGAAGATCCTGATCGCCAACCGCGGTGAAATCGCCTGCCGCGTCGCGGCTTCCGCCCGCCGCATGGGCGTGCGCACCGTGGCCGTGTACTCGGACGCCGATGCCCGCGCCAAGCATGTGCAGGCCTGCGACGAGGCCGTGCACATCGGCGGCAGCGCCCCCAAGGACAGCTATCTGCGCTGGGAACGCATCCTGGAGGCCGCCAAGGCCACGGGCGCCCAGGCCATCCACCCCGGCTACGGCTTTCTCAGCGAGAACGAGGAATTCGCCCAGGCCTGCGCCGATGCCGGCCTGGTCTTCATCGGCCCGCCGCCCTCGGCCATCCGCGCCATGGGCCTGAAGGCGGCCTCCAAGCAGCTCATGGAAAAGGCCGGCGTGCCCCTGGTGCCCGGCTACCACGGGGCCGACCAGGACCCGCAGCTGCTGCAGCGCGAGGCCGACCGCATCGGCTACCCGGTGCTGATCAAGGCCAGCGCCGGCGGGGGCGGCAAGGGCATGCGCCTGGTCGAGCGCAGCGAGGACTTTGCCGCCGCCCTGGCCAGCTGCCAGCGCGAGGCCATCAACAGCTTCGGCGACGATGCCGTGCTGGTCGAGAAATACGTGCTGCGCCCGCGCCACATCGAGATCCAGGTCTTTGGCGACACCCAGGGCAACTGCGTCTACCTGTTCGAGCGCGACTGCTCGGTGCAGCGCCGCCACCAGAAGGTGCTGGAGGAGTCCCCCGCGCCCGGCATGACGCCTGCGCTGCGCCAGAAGATGGGCGAGGCCGCCGTGGCCGCCGCCCAGGCCGTGAACTACGTGGGCGCGGGCACGGTGGAATTCATCGTCGAGCAGCCCGGCGGCTACGACCAGCCCGAGGCCATGAAGTTCTACTTCATGGAAATGAACACCCGCCTGCAGGTCGAGCACCCGGTGACCGAGGCCATCACGGGCGAGGACCTGGTGGACTGGCAGCTGCGCGTGGCCAGCGGCCTGCCCCTGCCCAAGCGCCAGGACGAGCTGCGCATCACCGGCCATGCCATCGAGGCGCGCATCTGCGCCGAAAACCCCGACAACGGCTTCCTGCCCGCCACCGGCACCCTGCATGTCTACCGCAAGCCCGACTGCGCCAGCTTCCGTGTCGGCGACGTGCGCGTGGACGACGGCGTGCGCGAGGGCGATGCCATCAGCCCCTTCTACGACTCCATGATCGCCAAGCTCATCGTGCATGGCGACACGCGCGAACAGGCGCTGGCGCGGCTCGATGCCGCCCTGGCCGAGACACGCATCGTGGGCCTGGCCACCAATGTGCAGTTCCTGCGCCAGGTCATCGCCAGCGATGCCTTTGCAACCGCCAAGCTGGACACGGCGCTGATCGAGCGCGAGAAGCAGCATCTGTTCCACCAGCAGCGCCTGCCGCAGGCCCAGGCCGTGGCCGCCGCCGTGGCCCAGGTACTGCAGGCCGAGCGCGCGCAGGAAACCGCCGACCCCTTCAGCCGCCGCGACGGCTGGCGCTCGCACGGCGTGGCCGAGCGGCGCTGGGACTTCCGCCAGGGCGAGGCCGCCGTGCCCGCGCGCCTGCGCTACCTGCATGACGGCGCGCTGCAACTGGCCGTGGGCGAGGGCGAGTCCCTCGCCGAGGGCCTGCTGTCCTGGCAACAGGCCGGGGACGGCGCCTTCGACGTGCAATTCGCGGGCCAGCGCCTGCGCGCCCAGGTCCATGTGCTGGGCGAGCAATGCCATGTGTTCGCTCCCCAGGGCGCGGCCGTGCTGGGCCTGGCCGATCCGCTGGCCCATGCGGGCGATGTGCATTCGGAAGGCGGCCGCCTGACGGCGCCCATGCCGGGCAAGGTGGTCTCCTTTGCCGTCAAGGCCGGCGACAAGGTCAGCAAGGGCCAGCCGCTGGCCGTGATGGAGGCCATGAAGATGGAGCACACCATCGCCGCGCCCGGCGACGGCGTGGTGGCCGAGCTGCTGTATGCGCCCGGCGACCAGGTGACCGAAGGCTCCGAGCTGCTGCGCCTGGAAAGCTGAGCCCGCAGGCAAGACAGTTTTGCGCAAAAGTCGCGCGTGGGCGTCGCCAGGCCGTTAGGCTTGGCCACCTATGCGAGTGACTTTCTGCTGCGAAGACACCAGGCCCGACGCCTGGCTGCAAGGACTGCGCACGGCCCTGCCGGGCGCCGAGGTGGACATCTGGTCGCCGGGCGCGCCGCAGGCCGACTACGCTCTGGTCTGGGCGCCACCCCAGCGCTTCATCGACGAGCAGCCGGGCCTCAAGGCCCTGTTCAACATCGGTGCCGGCGTCGATGCGCTGCTGCCGCTGCGCCTGCCGCCCGACCTTCCCGTCTACCGCCTGGAGGACGCCGGCATGGCCGTGCAGATGGCCGAATACGTCAGCCAGGCCGTGATCCGCTTCTTCCGGGGCCTGGACGGCTACGAGGCCGACATGGCTGCCGGCCTGTGGCAGCACCGGCCCAATCCCCGGCGTGCCGACTACCCCGTGGGCGTCATGGGACTGGGCCGCATGGGCGAGCGCGTGGCGCGCGCGCTGGCGGTGTTCGATTTCCCCGTCAACGGCTGGAGCCGTACGCCGCATGCCATCGACGGCGTGCGTGGCTTCTGCGGCCCGCAGGACTTCGACGCCTTTCTGCGCGCCACCCGCATCCTCGTCAACCTGCTGCCGCTGACCCCCGAGACAGACCGCATCATCGACGCGCGCAGCCTGGCCCTGCTGCAGCCGGGCGCCTATGTCATCAACGTGGGACGCGGCGGCCATGTGGCGGACGAGGACCTCGTCGCCGCCATCGACGGGGGCCATGTGTCCGGCGCGTTGCTCGATGTGTTCCGCACCGAGCCGCTGCCCGACGGCCATGCCTTCTGGCGGCATCCGCGCATCACGCTCACGCCCCACACTTCGGCGCGCACCCTGGCGCGCGACAGCGTGGAGCAGATCGTGGGCAAGGTCGCGGCGCTGAGCCGGGGCGAGGCCGTGAGCGGCCGCGTGGACCTGCGGCGCGGCTACTGACGGGCGCGCTCAGTCCAGCGTCACGCCGGTGCTGCGCACCAGCGCACCCAGGCGCTGGGAGTCGCTCCTGATCAAGGCACCGAATTCGGCCGCCGTGCCGCCCACGGCCGGCGTGCCTATGGCCTCCCAGCGCGTGCGGAAGGCCGGGTCCTTGAAGATGGCGTTGACCGTGGCATTGAGTTTGTCGATGGCGGCGGGCGGCGTGCCCGCGCGCACGGCAATGCCATGCCAGCCCGTGATCTGGTAGCCGGGCACGCCGGCCTGGGCCATGGTGGGCACGTCGGGCAGCACCTTGCTGCGCTCTGCCGAGGTGACGGCCAGCGGGATCAGGCGCCCGCCCTGGATGTGCTGCAACGAGCTGCCCACGATGTCGAACATCACGCCCACCTGGCCGCCGATCAGGTCGTTGAGCGCCGGTCCCGCACCCCGGTAGGGCACATGGCCCAGCTTGACCTGCTCCATGGAGTTGCACAGCTCGCCCGCCAGGTGCTGGGGCGTGCCGTTGCCGGCCGAGGCAAAGCTCAGTGTCTTGCCCGTTTTGGCCAGGGCCAGCAGCTCGGCCACGGTCTTGACGCCCAGCGAGGGATGGACCTCCAGCACCAGCGGGAAGGCCGACAGCTGCACCACGGGCTCCAGGTCCTTGAGCGGGTTGAAGGGCATGCTCTTGTACAGCGAGGAATTCACGGCCATGGGGCCGCTGGCGGCCAGCAGCAGGGTGTGATCGGCAGGGCTCGGTGGTCGGCCGGCTGCTTGTAGGCGCCGTTGGGGGCCACGGTGACGATCAGCGGGTCGCTCCACTGAGACGTGGTTGACGTGGGCGACGCGGTTGACGTGGGGGCCGGCGTGCTCATGGCGTGTCCTGTGCCTGCTCCGGCACCGGCAGCTCGCTGGCCAGCAGGGCCAGGCCCTGGCGCAGCAGCGCGTCGTAGCGGGCCCGCTCGACCAGACGGCGCTCCTCGGGCCAGTCGAAGAAGCCCTTGCCGGTCTTCATGCCCAGATCGCCACGCGCCACGCGATCGCGCAGGGCCTGGGCCGGCACATCGGTGTTGGACAGCGTGGGGTACATGGTGGCGGCCGCTGCGCAATGCACCTCGATGCCCGCATGGTCGCGCTGCAGCACGGGGCCGGCCGCCAGGAAGCGGAAGCCGAAGCCGAAGCGCACGGCGGCATCCACATCCTCGGGCGAGGCAATGCCCTCGTCGATGAGGGCGAAGGCCTCGCGCGACAGCGCATGCTGCATGCGGTTGGCCAGAAAGCCGGGCTTGTCCTTCTTCACCAGCACCGGCACGCTGCCGCAGCCGCGCATGAAGGCGTGCAGCCACTGGCCCAGGGCCGGGTCGCTGCGCTCTCCCAGCACCACCTCCACCAGCGGCACCAGGTGGGCGGGCATGAAAAAGTGCAGGCCCAGCATGCGCTGCGCCGTGGGCAGGCCGCTGGCGATGGCGCTGATGGGAAAGCCCGAGCTGTTGCTGGCCAGCACGGCGTCGGCCGGCGCATGCGCCTCAAGTTCGGCGAACAGCGCCTGCTTGGCATCCAGCCGCTCGGTGATGCATTCCACCACCAGGGCCACGCCATCCCAGGCCACATCCTCCAGCGCCGCGCAGACCGAGACCTGGGACGCGCACCGGGCAAAGCCGGCCGTGGCCAGCTCGATGGCAATGTGCTGCAGCAGCAGCTCGCGCCTTGCCGCGCCGGGGTCGACCACGGTCACCAGGGCCCCGCCCCGGGCCAGAACCACGGCCACATCGGCACCCATGGTGCCTCCCCCGACGACCACCGTGCGCGCGTTGCGCGGCGAACTGCTGTGCATGCTGTCTCCTGCTGATCTCATGGATTTGAGGCGCAGTCTAGGCAGCCGTCATTGAACGGTAAAGACGCATTTTTCGATAAACTGATCGGCCATGAAGATCAATTGGTCGGCCCGCGAGGTCGATGTCTTTCTGGCGCTGGCCGATTCGCTGAGCTTTCGGCGCACGGCGCTGCAGATGCACCTGTCGCAGTCGGCCGTCTCGGGCACGCTGGCGCGGCTGGAAGAGATGCTGGGCGCGCGCCTGTTCGAGCGCACCACGCGCGCCGTGGAACTGACCCAGGCCGGCGAGGTCTTCGCCGAGCAGGCGCGCATCCTGCGCCACCAGATGGACGAGACCGTGCGCCGCGTGCAGGAGGTGGCCCAGGTGCAGGTGGGCCGGCTGGCGCTGGCGGCCCTGCCTTCGCTGGCTGCGGGCCTGCTGCCCCGCGTGCTGGCGCGCTTTGCGGCCGAGCATCCGGGCGTGCACCTGGAGCTGTTCGACAGCCTGGCCGGGCCGGCCTTCGACATGGTGCGCGCGGGCCGCGTGGACTTTGCGCTCACGGCGGCCAACCCCGCCTATGCCGACCTGGACTACCTGCCGCTGGCCTCCGACCGCTTCGTGCTGCTGCTGGGCCGCGGCCATGCGCTGGCGCGCGGGCGCGGTGACCTGGGCTGGGCCGACGTGGCCCATCTGCCCCACATCTCCATGCCGGCCGGCACCAGCGTGCGGCAGTACGCCGACGAGGCCCTGCTGACCCACGGCATACGCTTTGCGCCCCAGTACGCCGTGGAGCACCTGGCCACCATCGCGGCCATGGTGGCTGCCGATCTGGGCGTGAGCGCGCTGCCGCTGCTGGCCGCGCAGGTGGTGCAGCGGCCGGAGGTGGTGGCGCGCCCGCTGGCACGGCCGGTGCTGCGCCGCCCCATCGGCCTGGTGCGCCTGAGCGGCCGCCGCCTGTCGCCGGCTGCCGCGCGCATGGTGGAGATGCTGCGCGAGGAAATGGCGGCCCTGCCGGGCTGAACGGGGCGCTGGCAGCCGTTGTGCATGGCCCGGCAGGATATGGGGTGGTGCCCGGGCCTGCAAGCCTGGACAATAGGGGCCGTACCCGTCATCCCGGTGAGAACACCCCATGAGCATTCCTTCCCGCGTCAAACTCGTCGATGTAGGCCCCCGCGACGGCCTGCAGAATGAAAAACAGCCCGTGCCCGCCGCCGTCAAGATCGAGCTGGTGCACCGCCTGCAGGAAGCCGGCCTCAAGGAAATCGAGGTCACCAGCTACGTCAGCCCCAAATGGGTGCCGCAGATGGCCGACAACGCCGAAGTCATGGCCGGCATCGTCCGCCGCCCCGGCGTGCGCTACAGCGTGCTCACGCCCAACATGAAGGGCCTGGAGGCCGCGCTGTCGGCGCCGCGCGAACTGTGGCCCGACGAGATCGTGGTCTTCGGCGCAGCCAGCGAGGCCTTCAGCCAGAAGAACATCAACTGCTCCATTGCCGAAAGCATCGAGCGCTTCGCCCCCGTGGCCGAGGCCGCACGCGCCCAGGGCATCTACGTGCGCGGCGCCATGAGCTGCACCGTGGGCTGCCCCTATGAAGGCGAGATCGCCCCCGAGCGCGTGGCCTACCTGGCCGGCCTCATGAAGGGCATCGGCGTGCAGCATGTGGGCGTGGCCGACACCATCGGCGTGGGCACGCCCGTCAAGGTGCGCAAGGCCATCGAGGCCACGCTGCAGCACTTCGCCATCGACGATGTCTCGGGCCACTTCCACGACACCTACGGCCAGGCCGTGTCCAACACGCTGGCCGCGCTGTCGCTGGGAGTGTGGCAGTTCGACACCTCGGTGGCGGGCCTGGGCGGCTGCCCCTACGCCAAGGGCGCCACGGGCAATGTGGCCACCGAGGACGTGGTCTACATGCTGCAGGGCATGGGCATAGAGACCGGTATCGACCTGGACAAGCTGATTGACGCCGGCCAGTTCATCAGCGACCACCTGGGCCGCCCCACGCAATCGCGCGTGGCCAAGGCACTGCTCACCAAGCGCGCCAGCGCGTCTGCATGCGAGGCGGTGTGAGCATGTGCGGATCTGAACTCCACCATCTTCCCGAAGGCGTGCAGCGCGTGGCGGCCTTCCTGCAGCAGGCCGGCCATGGCGAGGGGCCGCGCATGCTGGACGGCGCGGCGCGCACGGCCCAGGAAGCGGCCGACCAGCTGGGCATCCTCGTGGGCCAGGTGGCCAAGAGCATCATCTTCCGCCGCCGCAGCGACGGCGTGGCCGTGCTGGTCGTGGCCTCGGGCGACCGCCGCGTGGACGAGAAGAAGGTCGCGGCCCTGGTCGGCCCCGTGGGCCGTGCCGACGCCGATTTCGTCAAGGCGCAGACGGGTTTTTCCATCGGCGGCGTCAGCCCCGTGGCCCATGCCAACACGCCCGTGACCCTGGTGGACCGGGAACTGCAGCGTTTCGACATGGTCTGGGCTGCCGCCGGCCATCCGCATGCGGTGTTCGCGGCCACGCCGGCCGCGCTGCAACTGCTGGCCGGCGCGCCCTGGGCCGACGTGGTGCAGGAGGTGGCGGCATGATGGGCCCCAAGGAAATGCTGGCCCACAAGGCCGGCGCAGCCTTCGCTGCGCGTGCTGACGACGAGCCCGTGCCATCGCCCTGCATCTCGGTCTGCCGCATGACGCCGGACCGCAGCCATTGCGAAGGGTGCTTTCGCACCATCGACGAGATCCGTGCCTGGTCCAAGTCCGATGCGTCCCAGCGCCTGGTCATCTGGAACGCGCTGCTCGAGCGTGCGGGCATCACGGTCGCCGTCCCCTAGACCCCCTGGACTGCACTGCAGGAGCCTGCCGCCATGAAGCAGATCACCTTCCATCTCGACTTCGTCTCGCCCTATGCCTGGCTGGCCTTCGAGCAACTGCCTCAGGCCCTGCAGGGCATCAGCCACCACATGCAGTACCGCCCCGTGCTGCTGGGCGCGCTGCTGCAGCGCCATGCCAACCCGGGGCCGGCCGGCATCGCGGGCAAGCGCGAGTGGACCTACCGCCATGTGAGCTGGCTGGGCCATGCCACGGGCGTGGGGCTGGACATGCCGGCCCGCCATCCGTTCAACCCGCTGCCGCTGCTGCGCCTGGCGCTGGAATGCAGCGACGACGGCACGGTCAACCGCTTTGTCGCGGGCACGGTGCTGCGCCATGTCTGGCTGGGCGGCGCCGACGCGCTGGACCCTGCGCGGCTCGACGCCCTGCGCGCCACGCTGGCGCCACAGCTGCGCACGGATGCGGCGGACAACGCCAAGCGCCTGCTGCGCAAGAACACCGACGCCGCGGCCGCGCAAGGCCTGTTCGGCGTGCCGGCCTGGGAAGTCGACGGCCGCCTCTTCTGGGGCCTGGACAGCCTGCCCATGCTGCGCGCCTACCTGGAAGGCGACAGCTGGTTCGACAGCGGCTGGGACGCGGCTGCAAGCGTGGAGCAAGGCCTGAAGGTTTGAATGGCGGGGCTGGAACAACGGCCCCGCCCCATGCCCAACGCCTTCAACTTCGCCGCCTCGCCCTTCGACTGCCTCACGCCCGACGAACAGGCGCTGGTGCGCGATGGCGTGGACATCGCCTACTTCCCCGAGGGCGCCGTGGTGCTGGACGCCGGCTCGGCGCCCACCCACCTCTTCGTCATCATCAAGGGCCATGTGGTGCAGACCGAGGGCGACGAGGTCCTGGCCAGCTACGGCCCCGACGACAGCTTCGACGGCCGCGCCCTGGTGGCCGGCCGCGCAGGCAGCCGCTTCACCGTGGCCGAGGAACTCATCGCCTACCAGCTTGCGCGCGAAACCGTGGGCGAGCTGATCGCGCGCAACACGGCCTTTGGCGCCCTGCTGTTCTCCGACCTGGGCCACAAGCTGGGCACATTGGCCCAGCGCGCAGACCGGCACGAATTGCAGTCGCTGACGCTGGCGCGCGTGGACCAGGCCTATCTGCGTGCCGCTCATGTGGTGGATGCGGCCACCGACATCGTCTCCGTGGTGCGCCTGTTCCATGCAGAGCGCACGACCAGCGTGCTGGTCTCGGGACTGCCGCAGGGCGGCCTGGGCATCTTCACGGGCACCACGCTGCAGCGCGCCATCCTCGACGGCCGCCCGCTGGAGCGGCTGGCCGTGGGCGAGTTCGCCAGCCAGCCCGTGTTCACCGTGCGCGCCGACGACCAGCTGGGCGATGCCCTGGTCGTGCTGCTGCGTGCGCGCGTGCACAGGCTGGCCGTGCTCGATGCACAGGGCCAGGTGCTGGGCATCCTGGAGGCGCTGGACCTGTTCAGCTTCCTGGCCAACCACTCCCACCTCATCACGGTGCAGATCGAGCAGGCCGCCGACCTGCAGGCGCTGGAGCAGGCGGCTGCCCAGATCACGCGCCTGGTGGCCGCCCTGCACCGGGGCGGCACGCGCATTGCCCTCATGGCGCGCCTGGTGCAGCAGCTCAACGCCCGTTTGTTCGAGCGTGCCTGGCAGATGCTGGCGTCGCCGGACCTGGTGGCCCACAGCTGCCTCTTCGTCATGGGCAGCGAGGGGCGCGGCGAGCAATTGCTCAAGACCGACCAGGACAACGGCCTGCTGCTGCGCGACGGCTATGTGCCGCCCCAGGACCTTGATGCCATCTGCGCGCGCTTTTCCGCGCAGTTGCAGCGCTTCGGCTACCCCGAATGCCCGGGCGGCATCATGCTCAGCAATCCGCTGTGGCGCGGCACGGTGGCCGACTTTGGCCGTCGTGTGCGCGAATGGCTGATCCTGCCCAGCCCGCAAGGGCTGATGCACCTGGCCATCTTTCTGGATGCCCACGCCGTGGCAGGCGATGCAGCCTTGCTGGCGCAGGTTCGGCGGGACCTGATGGCGCTGGCCCTGGACAGCGACGCCCAGGTGGCGCGCTTTGCCTCGGCCGTCGACGCCTTCGCGCACGAGCCGGGCAGCTGGTGGGAGCGGCTGCTGGGCCGTGGTGACGAGGGGGCGCCCGTGCACCTCAAGAAGGCCGGCATCTTTCCCATCGTCCACGGCGTGCGCAGCCTGGCGCTGGCCCACCACATCGCCGCCACGGGAACGGCCGAGCGCCTGGCGGCCCTGGTGGCCGAAGGCGTGCTCGATGAAGTCCAGGGCCGCGAACTGCTTGAAGGACTGCACTTTCTCATGGGCCTGCGCCTGCAGGCGGGCCTGGCCGAGATCGACCTGGGCCGGCCCGTCACCGGCCATGTGGACCCGGCGCGCCTGAGCAGCCTGGAGCGTGATCTGCTCAAGGACACGCTGGCCGTGGTGCGGCGCTTTCGGGAACTGCTGCGCCAGCGCCTGCGGCTGGACGCGGTATGAGCGCGGCACCCCTGTCGAAATGGGTGGCGGGCCTGCGGCGCAACTGGCAGCGGCGCAGGCTGGCGGACCCCGCCTATGACTTCCTTTTCGGTGCGCCGCCGCCCGGCGAATGGGTGGCGCTGGACTGCGAGACCACGGGCCTGGACGTGCGCAGCGACGAGATCGTCTCCATCGGCGCCGTGCGCATCGTGGGAGAGCGCATCCTGTCCAGCGAGCGCCTGGAGCTGCTGGTGCGCCCTTCGCGCAGCGTGCCCGGCGACAGCGTGCGCATCCACCGCCTGCGCGAGCGCGACCTGGCCCGGGGCCTGGCCATCGAGGACGCGCTCGCGCAGCTGCTGCGCTTCATCGGCAGCCGGCCGCTGGTCGGTTACTACCTGGAATTCGACGTGGCCATGATCGAGCGCGTGCTGCGCCCCTGGCTGGGCATAGGCCTGCCCAACGAGCGCATCGAGGTCTCGGCCCTGTACTACGACCACCGCTTCCGGCAGCTGCTGCCCTGGCAGCAGCAGGCGCCCGAGATCGACCTGCGCTTTGCCACGCTGATGGCCGACCTGGGCCTGCCCCGGCGCGAGGCCCACGACGCGCTCAACGACGCCGTGATGGCAGCGCTGGCCTTCATCAAGCTGCGCAGGCTGGCCGGCGGGACGCCGGCCCCGCTGCATCAGCGCAAGGCGGACGGCGAATAGCCGAAGCGCGCACGGAAGCGCTCCGAAAAGCGCGCACGCGACTGGTAGCCACAGGCCTGGGCGATGTGTTGCAGGCTCCAGCCGGTGGTCTGCACCAGCAGCATGGCGTGGTGCATGCGCGTGTCCACCAGCAGTTCCTCGAAGCGGACGCCCTCGCCGGCCAGGCGCCGGCGCAGCGTGGCCTCGCTCATGGCCAGCGCGCTGCCGGCGCTGTGCGCTGTCCAGTGCTGCTGGGGCGCCTGGGCAATGAGGGTGCGCAGGCGCGAGGCCGTGCCGGGCGGGCCCGCGCGGCGCAGGAGGTGGCCGCGCTCCGCGAGCGCGGCGAGCAGGTCCATCAGCCGGTAGCGCAGCCGTTCGTCGCTGAGAGTCGGCGACGGCACGCTGGCCAGCACCTGCCGCAGAGCGTCTTGCAGGTCGTCGTCCAGCGGCAGTTGCCGAAAGGCCTGCTCGTCCAGCGGCAGCGCTGCGGGCTGGGCGCGTGTGCGGTGGAACGCCTCCAGCAGCTCGGGCGACAGTGCCAGCAGCACGGAGCGAAAGGGCTGTCCGCCGCTGCCCGGTGTCTTCATCAGATCGGCGCTGGTATGCGCCTGCACCAGCAGCAGGCAAGAGGGCGTGTCCACCGTGGTCTGGTGGCTGCCGTCGTGCAGGTCCAGCCTGCCTGCCGCCACCAGCAGCAGGCAGGCTTCATGGAACAGGAAGCGCGGCGTATGCCGGGCCTGGCGCAGGCTGGGCTGCGCCAGGCTGCACAGGCCGGCCCGCACCACGGGGGCGGCAGAAGGCAGCAGCCAGTGGCTGCCGGGCACCGGGTCGCCGTTCAGGTTCAAGCGGCGCAGACCGCAGGGTTCAGGCTGTACAGGCCGGTGATGCTGGCCTTGCCCAGCACCTGGCCGGCTTGCAGCGCCGCGCGCACATTGGCGCCGGTCAGCTCGCCGGAGACGGCCAGCGTGGGCGTGGCCAGCGCATAGACGGTGAAGACGTAGTGGTGGACGATGCTGTCGTTCCACGGAGGGCAGGGGCCGTCGTAGCCGAAGTAGTCGCCCTTCATCTGCTCGTCGCCCGCGAACCAGCCCGTGTAGTCGTTGATGCCGTGGCGCAGGCCGCCGGGGGCGGCGGGGCCGCTCTTGCCGCGCGGCGTGACGCCGTCGGACTGGGCACCTGCCGCGATCTCGGTGGTGGCGGCCGGAATGTCCAGCAGCAGCCAGTGGAAGAAGTCCACGCGCGGCAGGCTGGCCGGCACTTCGCGGCCTTCCTGGTTCACATCGTCGCCGCGGCTGGGCACGTCGGGATCGTGGCAGACCACGACGAAGGACTGCGTGCCCGCCGGTGCGCCGCTCCAGGCAAGGTGCGGATTGCGGTTGGACGACAGCGCCACGTGGGATGCCGCATCGGGCACGGCGAACGCGAATTCGCCGGGGATGGCCTGGCCGTCCTGGAAGCTTTGGCTGGTGAGTTGCATGTCGGATGGATCCTGTGCGTTGAAGAGAGAAGTCATGCTGCACGAAGCGCTCGGCAGACCCCCGAGTCTAGGGGCGGGGAAAACGCAGGACATCGCCCATCCGCTCAAAAGGCTTCTCCAGCCGATCAAACTGAGTGTCTCTGGTGTGGCGAGGGATGAAAAAAGCCGGGCGCATGGCCCGGCTTGTGCGTGGTTGCCGCTTCGGCAGCTCAGTGGCCGGAGGCGCCCGAAGCTCCCAGACCCGTTTCCGAACGCACCTGCTGCGCGGGGAACACGGCGCGTTCCCTGGCGGCCTGGGCACTCTTGTCGAGCACCGAGAACAGCCACACGCCCACGAAGCCGATGGTCATGGAGAACAGCGCGGGCGATGCATAGGGGAACCAGGCCGAGCCTGCAGGGTTGCCCAGCGTGGCTTCCCAGACCGGGGGCGAGACGATGGTCAGGCCCACCGAGGACGCCAGGCCCATGAAGCCGCCGATCACGGCGCCCTTGGTCGTGCAGTCCTTCCACAGCACCGACAGCAGCAGCGGGGGGAAGTTGGCCGAGGCCGCGACCGCGAAGGCCAGCGACACCATGAAGGCAATGTTCTGCTTCTCGAACACGATGCCCAGCAGCACGGCGATGGCGCCCAGCGTCAGCGTGGTGATGCGCGAGACGCGCAGCTCGGCGGCGCTGTCGGCCTTGCCCTTCTTGATCACGGTGGCGTACAGGTCATGCGACACGGCCGAGGCGCCCGACAGCGTCAGGCCCGCGACCACGGCCAGGATGGTGGCGAAGGCCACGGCCGAGATGAAGCCGTAGAACACGTCGCCGCCCACGCTCTTGGCCACCAGCACGGCCGCCATGTTGGCCGTGCCCGCGCCGCCGTGGATCACGCCCTTGACCGTGTCGGCCATCTCGGGGTTGGTCAGCACCAGGGTGATGGCGCCGAAGCCGATGATGAAGATCAGCACGTAGAAGTAGCCGATCCAGGTCGTGGCCCAGAACACGCTCTTGCGCGCTTCCTTGGCGTCGGGCACGGTGAAGAAGCGCATCAGGATGTGGGGCAGGCCCAGCGTGCCGAACATCAGCGCCATGCCGAAGCTGATGGCCGAGATCGGGTCCTTGATGAAGCCGCCCGGGCCCATGATGGCCAGGCCCGCCTTGGCGGCGGCCGAGGGGTCGGCGCCGTTGTTGGCAGCGATCTCGGAGCGCACGCGCACGCCTTCGGCGAACAGCGCCTCGGGGCTGAAGCCGTACTTGGCCAGCACCATGAAGCCCATGAAGGTCACGCCGGCCAGCAGCATGCAGGCCTTGATGATCTGCACCCAGGTCGTGGCCGTCATGCCGCCGAACAGCACGTAGATCATCATCAGGCCGCCCACCAGCACCACGGCGATCCAGTAGTCCAGGCCGAACAGCAGCTTGATCAGCTGGCCCGCGCCCACCATCTGCGCGATCAGGTAGAAGGCCACCACCACCAGCGTGCCGCTGGCCGCGAAGGCGCGGAACGGTGTCTGGGAGAAGCGGTAGCCGGCCACGTCGGCGAAGGTGAACTTGCCCAGGTTGCGCAGGCGCTCGGCCAGCAGGAAGGTCAGGATGGGCCAGCCCACCAGGAAGCCGATGGAGTAGATGAGGCCGTCATAGCCGCTGGCCATGACCGAGGCCGAGATGCCCAGGAAGGAGGCGGCCGACATGTAGTCGCCCGCAATCGCCAGGCCGTTCTGGAAGCCCGTGATACCGCCGCCGGCCGTGTAGAAATCGGCCGCCGACTTGGTGCGGCCCGCGGCCCACTTGGTGATCCACAGCGTGGCCACGACGAAGGCCGTGAAGAGAATGATGGCGGTCCAGTTGGTGGCCTGCTTGGCGGCCACGCCGACATCGCCGCCGGCGGCCAGCACGGGCCCCGTCAGGGCCAGCGCCACGGCGGGCGCCAGCAGCATGCGTTGTGCGGAATTCTTCATTTCGTGGCGTCCTTCAGGATGTCCTGGGTGAGCTTGTCGTACTCGCCATTGGCACGGCGCACGTAGAGGCCGGTGACGATCACCGAGAACACGATCACGCCCATGGCGATAGGAATGCCCAGCGAGGTCACGCCCGCGCCAATGGGCTGGGCCAGAAAGGATTTGTCGAAGGCAATCAGCGCGATATAGCCGTAATAAACGACCAGCATCAGCAGCGTCAGAAAAAGGCCCAGGCGATTGCGTCTGGACCGCAGCTCCTGGTATTTGGGATGGCGCTGTATCTTGTCTACCACCGGATCGGTCATGGTTTGTCTCCTGAAGTTGGAATCGCGGCGGCAGCCCCATGGATCTGCAGCCTTGCGGCGCATTCTGGAAAGCGCTTCTGACCGAGTGCTTACGCAGTGCAGCATGGTTTGCCAGGGTTTTTACGGTGCTTTTCACATGGAAAAAGACGGCATCAGGGTTGCTGCTGAGTTAGTAAGAAATCGTTCAGTTCGCCGTCAATTTCTGTAAGAGGTGAGTCAGATTCGCGTCAGCAGGCAGGCGGATAGTGAATCGGCGGGCCTATGGCAAGCCCGCTAAATATTCAATAAATCAAGGAGACAGACATGGCTATCAACGCATCGCAAGGCGCGGGGGTCAAGGCGACCCCGCGGCCCATGACTCCGGAAGAACGCAAGGTGATCTTTGCCTCGTCGCTAGGCACGGTATTCGAGTGGTACGACTTCTATCTCTACGGATCGCTGGCGGCCATCATCGCCAAGCAATTCTTCAGCGGGCTCGATGCGGGATCGGCCTTCATCTTCGCGCTGCTGGCCTTCGCGGCCGGCTTCATCGTGCGGCCCTTCGGCGCACTGGTGTTCGGGCGGCTGGGCGACATGATCGGGCGCAAGTACACCTTCCTCGTGACCATCCTGATCATGGGCCTGTCGACCTTCATCGTCGGCATCCTGCCCACCTACGCCAGCATCGGCGTGGCGGCGCCGGTGATCCTCATCGGCCTGCGCATGCTGCAGGGCCTGGCCCTGGGCGGCGAGTACGGCGGTGCGGCCACCTATGTGGCCGAGCACGCGCCGCACGGCAAGCGCGGCGCCTACACCTCGTGGATACAGACCACGGCAACGCTGGGCCTGTTCCTGTCGCTGCTGGTGATCCTGGGCGTGCGCACCTCCATCGGCGAGCAGGCCTTCGCGGACTGGGGCTGGCGCATTCCCTTCCTGCTGTCCATCGTGCTGCTGGGCATCTCGGTGTGGATCCGCATGACGCTGTCCGAGTCGCCAGCCTTCCAGAAGATGAAGGCCGAGGGCAAGGTCTCCAAGGCTCCGCTGTCCGAGTCCTTCGGCCAGTGGCGCAACCTCAAGATCGTGATCCTGGCGCTGATCGGCCTGACCGCCGGCCAGGCTGTCGTCTGGTACACGGGCCAGTTCTATGCGCTGTTCTTCCTGACCCAGCAGCTCAAGGTCGATGCGGTGACGGCCAACCTGCTGATCGCGGCGGCACTGATCATCGGCACGCCGTTCTTCGTGATCTTCGGTTCGCTGTCCGACAAGATAGGCCGCAAGCCCATCATCATGCTGGGCTGCGTGCTGGCCGTGGTGACCTACTTTCCCGTGTTCAAGGCGCTGACCGAGGCGGCCAACCCCGACCTGGCCGCGGCCCAGGCCAAGAGCAAGGTGGTGATCGTTGCCGATCCCAAGGAATGCTCGTTCCAGTTCAATCCCACGGGCACTTCCAAGTTCACCAGTTCCTGCGACGTGGCCAAGCAGCTGCTGGCCGCCGGCTCGGTCAGCTATGACTCCGAGGACGCAGCGCCCGGCAAGACGGCCTTCATCCGCATCGGCAGCACCGAGATCCCCTCGTTCTCCGTCAAGGGCCTGAGCCCCGAGGAAGCCAAGGCCAAGGACGCCGAGTTCAAGAAGACCGTGGCCAAGGTGCTGGCCGAGGACGGCTATCCCACCAAGGCCGACCCCGCGAAGATGAACAAGGTGATGATGGTCGCCATCCTGACCTACCTGGTCATCCTCGTGACCATGGTCTACGGCCCCATCGCCGCCATGCTGGTGGAGCTGTTCCCCACCCGCATCCGCTATACCTCCATGAGCCTGCCGTACCACATCGGCAATGGCTGGTTCGGCGGCCTGCTGCCCACCATGTCGTTCGCCATCGTGGCCCAGACCGGCAACATGTACAGCGGCCTCTGGTATCCCATCGTCATCGCGGGCGCCACGGCCATCATCGGCACGCTGTTCCTGCGCGAGACCAAGGATGTGGATATCTACGCGAATGATTGAGGGCTCCCCCTGAGGCGCTGACGCGCCTTCCCCCGTATTCACGGCGCCCTCTCTCGCTTCGCGGGAGGGGGACGACGCCATCGCCGCGAGGCGGCTCTTGCTCGGCGTCTCTGAGTTGGGCCGCGCCGGTTGCATGCGGTGTGCGCAGTATCCGACTGTGTTTTGTGGCGCTGCATTGACGAAAGCCCATGGCGGTTTGCCATGGGCTTTTTTCGTATGGCGCTTCTACTGGTTTTCCATGTCATGCCTGTGGCAGCAAAGCATCAGATCGCGCATTTTCAGAGGTGGCCGTACATTTTTTGACATGCCCGCACCTAGAATTCGCAGCAGCCGCAAATGGCACTGATCTAGAGCCGGAGTCGGCCCTGAGATTTCAAGAATACCCACTCAACAATCCCAAGGAGATGCCGAGATGATCAAGATGAACCGCGTTGCCCTGGCCGTGCTGGCCGTGCTGGGTTCCACCACCGTGATGGCGCAAAGCAGCGTCACGATCTATGGCCGTATCAACACCACGATCGAGCGCCAGAAGATCGGTGACGAAAGCGTCAGCAAGATGGAGAACAACTCCTCGCGTTGGGGCATGCGCGGTGTCGAAGATCTGGGCGGCGGCCTGAAGGCCGGCTTCGTGCTGGAAAGCGGCTTCGCTTCCGACACCGGCATGGGCTCCTCCTCCACCGGCGCGCTGACCTTCGGCCGCCAGAGCGAAGTGAACCTGTCGGGCAACTTCGGTATGCTGCGCCTGGGCAACTTCTTCCCCGGCTCGTACTTCGCCACGGCCGACTACGTGAGCATGCACAACCATGACACGGGTTCGTCCTCCGACGCGCTGTACTTCGATCCCGTCTGGTTCGCCAGCGGCCTGGGCACCGCCAACAAGATCTCCTACACCACGCCCAACTTCGGCGGCCTGACGGTGGAAGGCTCGGTCTCCATGCACGAGAAGGCCACCGCCCTGGCCAAGAAGAAGAACGGCTACGACCTGGCCGCCAACTACAACGTGGGCCCCCTGGCCCTGGGCGCCGGCTACAGCCAGTTCGACGAAGACAAGCAGCTGGCCTTCCGCGCTGCCTACACTCTCGGCCAGTTCGTGCTGGGCGGCTACTACCAGCGCAACGACGAAGAAATCCGCGGCACGCGCAACAACTTCCGTCTGTCGGGCATGTACACCCTGGGCGCTTCCGAGTTCCACGTGAACCTGGGCCACGCCAACAAGTGGAGCAACATTGCCGACTCCGGCGCCAACCAGTGGACCCTGGGCTACAACTACAACCTGAGCAAGCGCACCAAGGTCTACGGCTACTACACCAAGGTGGACAACAAGGCCGGCGCCAACTACATGACCGGCGTGAAGGGCGCGGACTTCTCGTCCTTCGCCGTCGGCGTGCGCCACGCATTCTGATCGCCGCGCGGCGTAAGCCGCGAGCAAAGCAGGTCTGTTCCAATCAGCACCTGCCTGCCATCAGGCCTCGTACCGAAAGGTGCGGGGCCTTTTTGTCTGGGCCCGTCTTTTCACAGCCTGATCAAGGAAATACCCATGAGGATCATCGCGGCCGGTTGCCTGGCCTTTGTTGTCGTGTCGCTGCTGGCCATCACCCAGGTGAAGGGCGTGCCGGACGGGCAGGCCATGCCTGCCTCCGTGCAGATGGCCAAGTAAGACCTTGAAAGAGGCACGAGCCCCGGACTGGTTCCGGGGTTTTTTTTATGGTCGCGCGGATGCGTTGAGGAGGCGCTTTTTTGTTTAACCTGTATGAAAATACAGGTATTGAGAAGCGTCCGATGCCTGACGCATGGACTGCCTAGAATGTTTGGCTCCCACTGACCACACAACATCCATGACGCACGGTCTGATTCGAATTCGCGGCGCACGCCAGCACAATCTCCAGAACCTGGATCTCGACATCCGTACCGGCGAGCTGACCGTGGTCACGGGGCCCAGCGGCTCGGGCAAGTCCAGTCTGGTGTTCGATACCCTGTATGCCGAAGGCCAGCGCCGCTATGTCGAGACCTTCTCGGCCTATGCGCGGCAGTTCCTGGACCGCATGGACAAGCCGGCCGTGGACCGTGTGGAAGGTGTGCCGCCGGCCATCGCCATCGACCAGACCAATCCCGTTCGCAACTCGCGCTCCACCGTGGGCACGATGACCGAGCTCAACGACCACCTGAAGCTGCTGTTCGCGCGTGCGGCGCAGCTGTTCGACCGCGACACCGCCGTGCCCGTGCGCCACGACACGCCCGACAGCGTGCTGGAGGAACTGGCCGAGCGTTGCCGGCAGGCCGGTGATCCGCGCATCGCCATCACCTTCCCCGTCGAGCTGCCCGCCAACACCACGGCTGCCGAGGTGGAGCAATGGCTGTCGGCCAGCGGCTTCACCAAGGTCCAGGCCGAGCGCGAGGCCGAGAAGGCCGGCGCCGTGGAGCCTGCCGCAGACGCCAAGGGCAAGAAGGCCAAGGCGGCGGCGCTGCTCAAGGTCAAGATGCTGGACGTGGTGGCCGACCGCTTCCGCCTGGGCAACGTCGAGCGCGCCCGCGCCTACGAGGCCATCGAGGTGGCACTCAAGCGCGGCAGCGGCCATATGACGGTCTATGTGCTGCCTGAATCCGCCGTGGAAGCCGCAGGTGCCCAGCCCACCGAGCCCCAGCTGTGGAAGTTCTCGCTGGGCCTGCACTGCCCCGAAAGCGGCCTGAGCTACCAGGAGCCGATTCCCTCGCTGTTCTCTTTCAACTCCGCCGTGGGCGCCTGCGAGGCCTGCCGGGGCTTTGGCCGCGTGATCGGCGTGGACTGGGGGCTGGTCATCCCCAACGACAAGCTCACCCTGCGCACGGGCGCCATCAAGCCCGTGCAGACACCGGCCTGGAAGGAGATCCAGGACGACATGATGCGCCACGCCGAGGCCGAAGGCATCCCGCGCGACACGGCCTGGGCCAAGCTCACCGACGCGCAAAAGAGCTGGGTGCTGGACGGCTCGCCCAACTGGAATGGCAAGTGGACCCAGACCTGGTACGGCATCAAGCGCTTCTTCGAATACCTGGAGAGCAAGGCCTACAAGATGCACATCCGGGTGCTGCTGTCCAAGTACCGCAGCTATACCGAATGCCCCACCTGCGGCGGCGCGCGGCTGAAGACCGAAAGCCTGCTGTGGCGCCTGGGCGGCAAGCAGGCCGCCGATGCCGTGCTGCCGCCCGGCGACGAAGGCCGCTACCGCCGCTTCATGCCGAAGGGCGTGGCCTGGAGCCGCGAGCAGCTGGACGCGCTGCCGGGCCTGTGCCTGCACGACCTGATGCAGCTGCCCCTGGTGCGGCTGCGTGATTTCTTCCAGCAGCTGGCGCCGGCTGCCGATGCCCCGCTGCATGACGGCGAGGCCCAGGCCCTCAAGATGCTGCACGCCGAAATCATGGCGCGCGTGCAGTACCTGTGCGACGTGGGCATCGGCTACCTCACGCTGGACCGCCAGAGCCGCACGCTGTCGGGCGGCGAGGTGCAGCGCATCAATCTGACCACGGCCCTGGGCACCTCGCTGGTCAACACCCTGTTCGTGCTCGACGAGCCCAGCATCGGCCTGCACCCGCGCGACATGGAACGCATCACCGAGGCCATGCAGCGCCTGCGCGATGCAGGCAACACCCTGGTCGTGGTCGAGCACGACCCGGCCGTGATGTTCGCGGCCGACCGCATGATCGACATGGGCCCCGGCCCCGGCGCGCGCGGCGGCCAGATCGTCTTCGACGGCACGCCCGACGACCTGCGCCATGCCGACACGCTGACCGGCGCCTACCTGGGCGGCCGCAAGCAGGTGGGCTTCGGCCTCAAGCGCATGGTGACCGAGTCCACGCCGCGCCTCATCCTCGAAGGCGCGCGCGAGCACAACCTGCGCAGCATCGACGTGGACTTTCCGCTGCAGCGCCTGGTCACCATCACCGGCGTCAGCGGCTCGGGCAAGTCCACGCTGATCCAGGACGTGCTGGTGCCCGCGCTGATGCGCCACTTCGGCAAGCCCACGGATGCGGCCGGCGCCTTCGAGCGCCTGCTGGGCGCCGACCACCTGAGCGACGTGATGTTCGTGGACCAGTCGCCCATCGGCAAGACGGCGCGCTCCAACCCGGCCAGCTACGTGGGCGCCTGGGACTCCATCCGCGAGCTGTTCGCCATTGCGCCGCTGTCGCGCCAGCGCGGCTACACGGCCGCCAAGTTCAGCTTCAACAGCGGCGACGGCCGTTGCCCCACCTGCGGCGGCTCGGGCTTCGAGCATGTGGAGATGCAGTTCCTCTCCGACGTCTACCTGCGCTGCCCCGACTGCAACGGCACGCGCTACCGCCCCGAGATCCTGGAAGTCACGATCGAGCGCCACGCGGCCGGCGAGCTGCAGCCGCGCAAGCTCAACGTGGCCGATGTGCTGGAGCTCACCGTGGCCGAGGCGGCCCTGCTGTTCGCCCAGGACCGCGAGGTCATCCGCGCCCTGCAGCCCATCGTCGATGTGGGCCTTGAATACGTGAAGCTGGGCCAGCCCGTGCCCACGCTGTCGGGCGGCGAGGCCCAGCGCCTCAAGCTCGCGGGCTTCCTGGCCGAGGCGGCCAAGTCCCAGGCCAAGTCGAAGCAGGCGCTGGCCAAGAAGGGCACATTGTTCCTGTACGACGAGCCCACCACGGGCCTGCACTTCGACGACATCGCCAAGCTCATGCGCGCGCTGCGCAAGCTGCTGGAGGCCGGGCACTCGCTGATCGTCATCGAGCACAACCTGGACGTGATCCGTGCCAGCGACTGGCTGATCGACCTCGGTCCCGAAGGCGGCGACGGCGGCGGCGCCATCGTGGCCCAGGGCACGCCCGAGGAAGTGCGCCAGGTGCCTGGCTCGCACACGGCCCAGGCGCTGCGCGAGTACGACCTGGCCATGGGCGTGGGCGGCGAGGCCGTGCGCGAGGTCGCCCCCATGCTCTACAAGAGCCAGCGCAAGGCGCATGCCATGTCGGGGGCGGCCGCCAGGAATGCCATCGAGATCGTCAACGCCAAGGAGCACAACCTCAAGCAGCTGTCGGTGGAGATTCCTCGCGGCAAGTTCAACGTGGTGACGGGTGTCTCGGGCTCGGGCAAGTCCACGCTGGCCTTCGACATCCTGTTCAACGAAGGCCAGCGACGCTACCTGGAATCGCTCAACGCCTATGCGCGCTCCATCGTCCAGCCTGCGGGCCGGCCCGAGGTGGATGCGGTCTACGGCATTCCGCCCACCGTGGCCATCGAGCAGCGCCTGTCGCGCGGCGGGCGCAAGTCCACCGTGGGCACGACCACCGAGGTCTGGCACTTCCTGCGCCTGCTGTACGTCAAGCTGGGCACGCAGCACTGCATCCACGACGGCGCCGCGGTGCAGCCGCAGACGGAGGAAAGCATCGCGGCCCAGCTGCTCACGCAGTTCCGGGGCCAGACCATCGGCCTGCTGGCACCGCTGGTGGTCAACCGCAAGGGCGTCTACACCGAGCTGGCCGACTGGGCTCGGCCACGCGGCTACACCCATCTGCGCGTGGACGGCGAATTCCTGCCCACCACGGGATTCCCGCGCATCGACCGCTTCAAGGAACACACCATCGAGCTGCCCGTGGCCAGCATCACCGTCACGGCGGCCAGCGAGCGCGAGCTGCGCGGCCACCTGGCGCAGGCGCTGGAAACAGGCAAGGGAGTGCTGCATGTGCTGTCCGGCCTGGACAACCTGGCCGATGCCATGGCCGGCGGCCGGAGCACGGCCGGCATCGGCAGCCTGCAGGTGTTCTCCACCCAGCGCGCCTGCCCGGTCTGTGCCACCAGCTATGCCGAGCTGGACCCGCGCCTGTTTTCCTACAACAGCAAGCACGGCTGGTGCCCCGACTGCGTGGGCACGGGCGTCAAGCTCACCAAGGACCAGCGCAAGGTCTATGACGACACCCTGCTGGTCGAGGACAACCGGGGCCGCGAAGTCAAGTTCGAAGGCCAGGAAATCGAGGACCTGGCCGAAGTGACCTGCCCCACCTGCCAGGGCACACGCCTGAACGCCACGGCGCGCGCCGTGCGCTTCCATGGCGTGGGCATTGCCGAGATCGCCCAGCTGTCGGTCAACGACGTGCGCCAATGGGTGCAGGCGCTGGCGATGTCGGGCCGCGAGGCCGATATTGCGCGCGACCTCATCCCCGAGATCCAGAGCCGCCTCGAATTCCTCGAGGAAGTGGGCCTGGGCTACCTGACGCTGGACCGTGGCGCGCCCACGCTGTCGGGCGGCGAGGCCCAGCGCATCCGCCTGGCCGCGCAACTGGGCAGCAACCTGCAGGGCGTGTGCTATGTGCTGGACGAACCCACCATCGGCCTGCATGCGCGCGACAACCAGATCCTGCTCAACGCCCTGCACAAGCTGGGCGACAAGGGCAACACCCTGGTCGTGGTCGAGCATGACGAGGACACCATCCGCCGGGCCGACCACATCATCGACATCGGCCCCAGCGCCGGCATACGCGGCGGCCGCCTCGTGGCCCAGGGCACGGCGGCCGACATCATGGCGGCCGAGGACTCCATCACGGGCCGCTATCTGCTGCACGCCATGCGCCACCCGTTCCAGCCGCGCCGCTGGGTGGGCGAGGGCCAGCCGCCGCAGGCGGCCGCCGAGCTTGCCGCCGTGGCCGAACCGGTGCCGGAACCCGCGCCTGTCAAGGTATCCAAATCCAAAAAGAAGGCCGCGCCTGTCGTTGTCGACGCCGAACCCGCCTCCGACGCGCTGGGCTGGCTGACCGTGCGCGGCGCCCATTTGCACAACCTGCAGAACGTGGATGCGCGCGTGCCGCTCAAGCGCCTGGTGGCCGTCACAGGCGTCAGCGGCTCGGGCAAGTCCACGCTGGCGCGCGACGTGATGCTGGCCAATGTGGCCGCCTGGGTGGGCCAGCGCGCCACCAAGGCCGGGCGCGATGCCATGGACGCCGGCAAGGCGCCGCCGCTGTCCGGCTGCAAGGGCCTGCAGGGCTTCGAGGGCATTGACCGCGTGCTGGAAGTGGACCAGACCCCCATCGGCAAGACGCCGCGCAGCTGCCCGGCCACCTACATCGGCTTCTGGGACACCATCCGCAAGCTCTATGCCGAAACGCTGGAGGCCAAGGCCCGCGGCTACGCGGCCGGCCGCTTCTCGTTCAACACCGGCGAAGGCCGCTGCCCGGCCTGCGAGGGCCAGGGCATGCGCACCATCGAGATGAGCTTCCTGCCCGACGTGAAGGTGCCCTGCGAGGTCTGCCACGGCGCGCGCTTCAACCCCGAGACCCTGGCCGTCTCCTGGCGCGGCAAGAGCATTGGCGACGTGCTGCAGATGGAGGTGGACGAGGCCGTCGAGTTCTTCGCCAGCATGCCCAGCATCGCCCACCCGCTGCAGCTGCTCAAGGACGTGGGACTGGGCTATCTCACGCTGGGCCAGCCCTCGCCCACGCTGTCGGGCGGCGAGGCCCAGCGCATCAAGCTCGTCACCGAGCTGACCAAGGTGCGCGACGACGTGACCCGGCGCGGCAACAAGGCGCCGCACACGCTCTATGTGCTGGACGAACCCACGGTGGGCCTGCACATGGCCGATGTGGACAAGCTCATCCGCGTGCTGCACCGCCTGGTGGATGCGGGCCACAGCGTGGTCGTCATCGAGCATGACCTGGACGTGATCGCCGAGGCCGACTGGATCATCGACCTCGGCCCCGAAGGCGGCAAGGACGGCGGCCGCATCATCGCGGCCGGCATGCCCGAGGATCTGGTGGCTGCGGGCACGCACACGGGCAAGGCGCTCAAGCCCGTGCTGGCCCGTTGAGCCTCAGGCGCAGGCCACGCCTGCGCTGCGTGCGGAGCCTGCGGGCAGGCGGCTGCTCCAGAAGACCAGCACCAGGCCCACGGCCGTCAGCGCGGCGGCGGCCCAGCCCAGGTTGACCAGGCCCAGGCCACCGGCCAGGGCCAGGCCGCCGACCCAGGCACCCAGGGCATTGCCCAGGTTGAAGGCCGCAATGTTCAGGCTGGAGACCAGGTTGGCGCCCTGGGGGCCGGCCTGGTCCAGCACGCGCATCTGCATGGGGGCCACCGTGGCGAAGGCCACGACGCCCAGCACGATCACATAGGCCATGGCCACTGCCTGGTTCCCGAAGGCCCAGCGGCCTGCCGCCAGCACCACCATCAGCGCCGCAATGCTCCACACCAGGGCGCGCATCACGCCCCGGTCGGCCAGCTTGCCGCCCAGCAGATTGCCTGCGGCCAGGCCCGCGCCGAACAGCAGCAGGGTCAGCGCCACCAGGCTGTCGCCCATGCGGGTCACCTGGGTCAGCAGCGGCTCCACATAGGTGTAGAGCGCGAACACGCCCGCAAAGCCGAAGGCCGTGATGCCCAGGCCCAGCCAGACCTGGCCGTTGGCCAGCACGGCCAGCTCCTGCGCCAGCGGCGTGACCTCGGGGCGGCCCTGGTCGCGCGGCACGAAGGCGGCCAGGATGGCAAAGGCCAGCACGCCGATCGCGGCCACGGCCAGGAAGGCGCTGCGCCAGCCGAACATCTGGCCGATCCAGGCGCCGGCAGGCACGCCCAGCAGGGTGGCCAGGGTCAGGCCCGAGAACATCAGCGCAATCGCCGACGCCTTCTTGTCCACCGGCACCAGGCCCGTGGCCACCACGGCGCCCACGCCGAAGAAGGTGCCGTGGGTCAGCGAGGTCAGCACGCGCGCCGACATCAGCCATTCATAGCTGGGCGCGAACGCGGCGGCCAGGTTGCCGGCGATGAAGATCAGCATCAGCGCCAGCAGCAGGCGCTTGCGCGGCCATTGGCGCGTCAGCAGCGTGAGCACCGGCGCGCCCACGGCCACGCCGATGGCGTAGCCCGAAATCAGCGAGCCCGCCGTGGGAATGCTGATGTGCAGATCCTGGCTGACCTGTGTCAGCAGGCCCATGATGATGAATTCCGTGGTGCCGATGCCAAAGGCACCGGCCGCCAGGGCGAGTAGGGAAAGAGGCATGGACGGATTCCTTGTGATCCTTGGTGTGATGTCCAGTAATGTCGCACTGCAACATACCTTTGTGTAGATGGAATAATGGAAACGGATCTGTTCCTGTGTGGAATAGATGATCCTTTTCTCGGAGACACCATGCCCGCACTTGTTCCTCTCGCCGCCGCCGACACGGGCAGCGCCGATGCCAACCGCTTTGCCGAGCTGGAAATGCTGATCCTGGTCGCCGAGCGCGGCAGCCTCTCGGCCGCTGCGCGCCACCTGGGCATCTCGCCCTCGGCCGTCAGCAAGAGCATGTCGCGGCTGGAGGCACGGCTGGGCGTGCAGCTGCTGCAGCGCAGCACGCGGCGTCTGCATCTCACGCCCGAAGGCTGCCAGCTGTTCGAGCGCGGCAAGCGCGTGCTGGCCGATCTGGAGGAGCTGGAAGCCTGCGTGGCCGTGCGCAGCGAACCACGCGGCCTGGTGCGCATCAACACCAGCTCATCGACCGGAAAAATGCTGCTCGTGCCCCTGGTGCCGCAATTGCTTCAGCGCCATCCCGGGCTGAGCCTGGAACTGAGCTTCACGGACCAGATCGTGGACCTGGTCGAGGCCGGCACCGACATCGCCGTGCGCTGGGGCCAGCTTCCGCCCTCGGACATGGTCGCGCGGCTGCTGGGCCACACGCGGCAGGTCATCCTGGCCTCTCCGCAGTACCTGGCCCGCATGGGCCGGCCCGCCCATCCCGATGAGCTGGGCCACCATGTGCGCCTGGGCTGGAGCTACCAGCGCGCCATACCGCACTGGCCGTTTCTGGTGGACGGCCAGCGCGTTGCCGTCGATATCGGGGAGGTGGTGCGCGTCAACGACGGCGACGTGATGCGCGAGCTGGCGCTGCACGGCACGGGCCTGGCCCGCCTGTCGCTGTACCACGCCTGGGCCGACGTGCTCGCCGGCCGGCTGGTGCCTGTGCTGGAGGAATTCAACACGGGCGACCTGGAACCCATCCACGCCGTCTACCTGGGCAAGCCCGACCGCCTGCCCCCGCGCACGCGCGCCGTGCTCGACTTCCTGCAGGCGCATGTGGACCTGCGGCATGCGGAGCAGCTGCCGGCGCTGCCCTGAGGGGGAGCCGGCAGCGAGGGCGTCACTCCTGCTCGGCTGGCAGAGGTGCGGCGTTGAAGGACAGGTTCTCGATGATGTCGTGCAGCACGGTGGGCACTGGGTCCACGGGTGCGTCGGCCGCGTAGACGATGCCTGTACCCACGCCCTTCGGGTCAAGCAGGCGTTTGACCACCAGCACCTGTTCGGGGCGGGTGCCATTGGTGCGGGAGCTGCCTTCACCCTCGTTCACGCTGTAGACGAAGTAGTAGGAGCGCAGCAATTGGCCGTAGTTGTTGACCTTGACGCACAGGACGCCGCCCGCCAGATTGCCCCGGATCTGGTGTTCGCAACCAAACAGCCTGTCCGCCGTTTCCATCAGGCCATTGCCATTCGCGGTGGCAGGCGTTTGCAGCTGCATATTCACCACTTCGGAAGCAACGCCTTCGCTGCCGAACGAAGTCAGCGCCCAGAGTCCCCTCAGGCTGGATGCCACGGCGGGGTAACCGAAGTTGAAACGCGAAATCGCCACTTCCTGTTCGCCGGGCAGCGTGATGAAACCCGACACGCCGCTGGTGAAGCGCATGCTGACCTGGCCCATGTTCCGGTCTTCGGAGCCTGACATCGGGCCGCTGCCCAGAAAGCGGCCGCCCTTGTAGCGGATCAGCGGAGCGGCAAAGCGGTTGTTGGTCAGCGCGCCCGAGGTCATATAGAAGGTGGGCTGGCCGCTGGGCTCGTAGGCATACATCTGCATGACCAGCGTGCCGTTCTGTGCATCGATGGCCAGCCCGCGGCCCGGCTTTCCGTTGAGTTCGGAGTTCACGACCCAGGTGCCATTGCTGGGCATGAATGCGTGCGCCAGGCCGCAGCCCAGCAAGGTGGCCGCAGCCAGTATTTTTTTGAACATGAGTCCCTCTCTATTGGTGAACGGCGAAGTCTGCGAAGGATTTCACCGGGAATGGATTTTCAACGAAAGCCGCCAGTTGCGGAAGATCTCTTGGAAGATCCCGAGGGCTTTGGCGGATTGGTGAGGTGACTGCTTGATGAAGCCAGATGGCGGAATATCTCAAACAGTGCATGTCCTGGAGGATTCAGCACTGCGCAGCCCCATGCTGGACGCTCTTCTCGATATTTTATGCAGCGGATTCTCGATGAATTTGAAGTAGAGCAAGGAACAGATCACGACCGACACCAGATAGACAAGCAGCGAGAGCTTTCCGCCACCTATCCACAGCAGGCCGGGGATCTTGGGAAAGAGCAGGCCGTAAAGAATGACCAGCAAGGGAATGTGCAGCAGGTACAGCGCATAGGAGGCATCACCCAGCTTGCAGAAGAAGCGGCTCAACAGGCTGCCGGACGAGGGCAGCAACGCGGCCAGTGCCACCAGGCCCAGGGAGGCGCTGCCAAACAGCATCACCCGTTCGGGATAGTAGAGAAACGCCGCCATGCCCACGCCCATGAGGCCGCCATATTTCTGCATCCATATGCTGGCGCACAGTGCCACGGCGGTGAATAGGGACCATGCTGCAATGGACTGCCCGGGTTTTCTATGAATCCACTCGCTCAGCAGAAAGCCAGCAATGAATTCAATGATCAGCGGAGATGTTAGAAAAACATTCAAGAGAAAATTGTTTTCCCTGGGCGTTGCCGACCGATAAACCCCCAGATTGAATTGCACGGCAACAATGACCACGAATGCCAGCAGCAAAGCAAGGAACACGGGAACGGCCTGCTTTCGTGTGAAGCAGAGCATGGCGCCAATCAGCAGATAGAAATACAGCTCATAGGTCAGCGTCCATGAGACATTGAGCAGATAGAACTCCTGAGGCAGCAGCAGAAATGACTTCCAGCGGCTGATTTCTGGTCCGTTGAAAATACCAAGCCAGATGCTGAGAAAAAGCACCAGCAGGAAGGCTGGCCAGTAACCGCTGTAGATTCTCAGGAAGCGCCGGAAGACAAAGCCGGATGCCGTGCTGGCTCCGGGCTGCATGGAGCGCGTGGTCTCGGCCATGATGAAGCCGCTGATGACGAAGAAAATATCGACACCGGCGAAGCCGTAGACGGAAATCTCGGTGATCCAGGCCGGGATGTTCGCGTAGTGGGCCGGATGCACATTGGGCGGAAGCGTATGGTGCAGAACCACGAGAAAGGCGGCAATGAATCGCAGTATTTGTATATTTTTATAGATCATGCAGCCAAGGTGATACCTGATAGTGCATGCCTGCCTGACATGCGGTTGCGATATGGAGGGTGAATCTGCCGGAATCTTTTGCCATGCGGCCTGGCCGTTGATGGCTACCTTTGCGGACTGGCGCCATCCTAAACCAAGACGGCTCTATGGCGGCAAGGTGGGCGTGGATGCGGTCTATCGTTCAATGCGAAAAAGCTGCCCGATCGGCAGCTTTGATCTCGGACCCTTGCAGCTGCACCGCAAGACAAATGGGCTATCTGACCAAGGGCTTCATACTGGCAAAGCTCTCTTGCCGGCCCCCATCCCTCCCGATCGCCCAGGCACACCAGGCCGATACCGCTCCCGCAAACACCACATACAGGCACACCAGCCACGGGCTGCCACTGGCCGTCTTGACCAGCGCCGTCGCAATGATGGGCGTGATGCCGGACGCGAAGATCCCCGAGAACTGGTAGACGAAGGAAATGCCGGTGTAGCGCACCTTGGCGTCGAACAGGTCGCAGAAGAGGGCGGCTTCGGGACCGTAGACCGCCGCGTAGAGAATGCCGAAGGGCACGACGATGGCGATCCATATCAGCAGCACATTGCCTCCGCTGTGGGCCATGAGCCAGAAGGCCGGGAAGGCCGAGACCGCGGTGATCAGCGATCCCCACAGATACACGCGGCTGCGGCCCAGGCGGTCGGACAGGCGGCCGAACAGTGGAATCGTGAAGCACATCACCACGGCGGCGACCATCACGCCGATCAATGCGTCGGTGCGGCTGATCTGCAGGGTGGAGGTCAGGTAGCTGATCGAGAACACGCCGAAGACGTTGAAGAAAACGCCGTCGATATAGCGTGCGCCCATGCCCTTGAGCACATTGCCCGGATAGCGCCGCATCATGTCCATGAAAGGGATGGCCGTTTCCGCATTGCGTGCCTTGACGGCTGCGAATTCGGGCGTCTCCTTCACATGCAGGCGGATGTACATGCCCACGGCCACCATCAGGCCCGAGATCAGGAAGGCGATGCGCCAGCCCCAGGCCATGAATTGCTCTTCCGTACACAGCCAGGACAGCAGGGCCACCACGCCCGAGGCCATGAACAGGCCGATGGCCAGGCCCACCTGGGGCAGGGAGGCATAGAAGCCCCGCTTTTCCTTGGGCGCGTATTCGTAGGCCATGAGCACGGCACCGCCCCATTCGCCGCCCAGGCCTATGCCCTGGGCCACGCGCAACAGCAGCAGCAGGATGGGGGCGGCCACGCCGATCTGCGCATGCGTGGGCAGCAGGCCGATCAGGAAGGTGGACACGCCCATGATCATCAGCGTGACCACCAGGATGCTCTTGCGCCCCACGCGGTCGCCGAAGTGCCCGAAGATCACCCCGCCCAGCGGCCGTGTGACGAAGCCCACGGCAAAGGTGGTGTAGGCCAGCAGGGTGGAGATCAGCGGATCGTCGCTGGGAAAGTACAGCTTGCTGAACACGATGCCGGCGACCACGCCGTACAGGAAGAAGTCATACCACTCGATGGTTGCGCCGATGAGCGCGGAGGTCACCACCTTGCGGATGACCCTGGGATCGGTTGCCGTCGTCATGCTGTCTCCTGGTTGTCTGTCGCATTGCCGGGATGCAGGAACGGGCAGTCATGCGACCTTGAGCTGCCCTGTCTCTCCGTGCCTGTCTTCGCGAACCATGTCGGCGGCCTTCTCGGCCATCATCACCACGGGCGCATTGGTGTTGCCCGAGACCAGGGTGGGCATGACCGAGCAATCGACCACGCGCAGCCCGGCCATGCCGTGCACGCGCAGCCGCGCATCGACCACGGCCAGGGCATCGCTGCCCATGCGGCAGGTGCCGCTGGGGTGGAAGATGGTGGCGCCGTGGTTGCGGCAGAACTCCAGCAGCTCCGCATCGCTGTGCGCATCGGGGCCGGGCTTGACCTCCCGCTTCACGAAGGGGCGCATGGCCGGTGTGTCGGCAATGGCGCGTGCCGCGCGCACGGCAGCCACGTTGGTGCGGCGGTCCAGGTCGGTGGCCAGGTAGTTGGGCTGGATGGAGGGCGGCTCGAAGGCATCGCGCGAGCGGATGCGCAACTGCCCGCGTGACTCGGGCCGCAGCTGGCAGACCGACATGGTGAAGCCCGAGTACGGATGGACCTGCCCGCCTGCCATGTCGGCCGACAGCGTGGAGACGTGGAACTGGATGTCGGGCGTGGCCGCCACGGGCCGGCCCTGCTCGTCCCTGAGCGCACGCATGAAGCAGCCGCCCTGGTTGATGCCCACGGCCAGCGCGCCCGAGCGGAACAGCAGCCACTCCAGCCCCAGCTTGGTCCTGCCCACCCAGGAATTGAGCTGGTCATTGGTGGTGATGGGCTGGCTGCATTCGTAGCCCAGGCGGATCTGAAGATGGTCCTGCAGGTTCTCGCCCACGCCCGGCAGATCGTGCACCACGGGAATCCCCAGGGACTGCGACAGCGCGGCCGGGCCTATGCCCGACAGTTGCAGCAGCTGCGGCGACTGGATGGCGCCTGCCGACAGAATCACTTCGGCCCGCGCCTGGGCCTGGCGCTCCTGCCCGCCTTGCAGGTAGCGGATGCCGGTGGCGCGCCGGCCGCGCAGCACCAGCTGCGTGGCCATGGCATCGGTCTCTATGCGCAGATTGGGGCGGCGCCGGGCCTCGCCCAGATAGGCCTTGGCCGTACTGCAGCGCAGGCCCTTGTGGGTGGTGAGCTGGTAGTAGCCTGCGCCCTCCTGGTCGCGGCCGTTGAAGTCCTCGGTGCGGGGCACGCCGACCTGGCCTGCACCGGCAATGAAGGCCTCGATCAGCGGATGCCGGGCGCCGATGTCCGAGACCTTGAGCGGCCCGTCCGCGCCATGGCCCGGGAAGGCGCCGCGCGCATTGCCTTCGGACTTCACAAAGTAGGGCAGCACCTCCTCATACGACCAGCCCGCATTGCCCAGCGCCGCCCAGTGGTCGTAGTCCTCGCGCTGGCCGCGCACGTAGATCAGGCCGTTGATCGAACTGCTGCCGCCCAGCGTGCGGCCGCGCGGCCAGTAGATGCGCCGGCCGTTCATGTTGGGGTCCGGGTCGGTCTCGAACTTCCAGTTGTAGACGGGGCTCCACATGGTCTTGCCGTAGCCGATGGGCAGGTGGATCCAGGGCGAGCGGTCCGGCGGGCCGGCCTCCAGCAGCAGCACCCGCGTGGCCGGGTCCTCGGACAGGCGCGCGGCCAGCACGCAGCCGGCAGAGCCTGCTCCCACGATCACGTAGTCATAGCTGTCGATGGGGTCCGGCATGCGGTGGCTCCTTTTGAGTTTCTTTTTAAGGAACTATTTGTTCCTTTGAATGAAACTTATTCGTTGCCGTCGTGGACTGCAACCCCGCGCAAACCCTTGCCGCCTCCTGGCGATCAGGCATGATCGAAAGCGTTTCCGGCCTTCCACACGACACGACACCGCCCCATGCCGCCATCCCTTGCCAGCGCTGCCCCGGACCCCACCCCTGCACGGCAGGACGAAGCGAACTCGGTCTCCGACCGCTCGCTGGCCGTGCTCGATTTCGTGACCCAGGCCGAGGCCCCGCCGGGCCTCATGGACATCGCAGCCGCGCTCAACCTGCCCAAGGCCACGGCCTCGCGCCTGTGCTCCCACCTGGAGGCGCGGCAATGGCTGCTGCGCCACGAGGGTGACCGCAGCTTCTCCCCGGGCCCCAAGCTGCTGAGCCTGGCGGTGCGCGCCCTGCAAGCCGACCCACGCCAGGCCCTGCGCCATGAGCTGCTGTCCCAGCTGGTGGCCCGTCTGGGCGAGACCTGCAACCTCACCGTGCTGGACGGCACGCGCGTGCGCTACCTGGACCGTGTCGAGACCCACTGGCCGCTGCGCATCCAGCTGGAGGCCGGATCGATGGTGCCCATCCACGCCACGGCCAGCGGCAAGCTGTTCCTGGCCCATATGCCTGCGGCCCGGCGCGCCGCCATCCTGGACAGCGTGGAACTCACCGCCTGCACGGCCAACACGCTGACCACGCCCGAGGCGCTGTCGCAGGAGTGCGCGCGCATCGTGCGCGAAGGCCACTCCTGCGACCGCGAGGAATTCATGCGCGGCATGATCGCCGTGGCCGTGCCCGTGCGCGATGCCAAGGGCCAGTGCCGCGCCACGCTGGCCGTGCATGCGCCGGAGGCGCGCATGCCGCTGGCGCAGGCGCTGGAGGGCCTGCCGCACCTGAAGGAAACGGCCCAGCGCATGGCTGGCCTGCTCTTCTGAGGCGCTGGGCACCCCGGAAAAAAGGCCCCCACGCTACCCTTGCTGCGCAAGGTCCGTTGCCCCCAGGGGGCCGCTTCTTGCCTTGGGGCGGCCCGGCGGCAAAAAAAAGGGCCTCACTCGGAGGCCCTTGTCGTCACTGGAAGCCCAGTGTATGCGGCAACCAGGTGGACAGCGCGGGGATGAAGGTCAGCAGGCACAGCACCACGAAGTGGGCCAGCAGGAACAGCGGCATCTCGCGCGTGAGATCGGTGATGGACACGCGCGTGGCCACCGAGGTCACGAACAGCAGCCCGCCCACGGGCGGCGTGATCATGCCCAGCGTCAGGTTCACGATCACCACCATGGCGAAGTGCGTGGGATCGATGCCCAGGCTGAACGCAATGGGCGCCAGGATGGGCACCAGGATCATCACGCCGGGCAGCGGCTCCATGAAGATGCCGAACACCAGCAGCAGGATGTTCACCGCGATCAGGAACAGGGTGGGCGACAGCTCCCAGCTCACGATCAGCTCGGACAGGTACTGCGGAATGCCCTCCACCGTCAGCACCCAGGCAAAGGCCGCCGAAGTCGCCATCACCAGCAGCACCGAGGCCGTCAGCATGGCCGAGCGCGCCGCAATGCCCGGCAGCGCCGACCACTGCAGCGTGCGGTACACCCACTTGCCGCAGACCAGGGCGTAGAACACGGCCACCACCGAAGCCTCGGTGGGCGTGAAGATGCCGAAGCGGATGCCCACCACGATGAGCACGATCAGCATCAGCGCGGGAATCGCCTTGAAGCTGTTGATCCACATCGTGCGGCCGTCGGGGCGCGGCTCGGTGGAGCGGTAGTCGCGCTTCCTGCACACCCACCAGTTCACGGCGGCCATGGCCAGAGCGATCAGGATGCCGGGGATGAAGCCGGCCATGAACAGCCCGCCCACCGACACGTTCTCATCCTGCAGCGCGTAGATGATCATGCTCACCGACGGCGGAATGATGGGCCCCACGATGGCCGTGCTGGCCGTCAGCGCCGCCGCGTAGGAGCGCGCGTAGCCGGCCTTGTCCATCATCTTGACCATCATCGAGCCGGGGCCGGCCGCATCGGCCAGGGCCGAGCCCGAAATGCCCGAGAACAGCGTCAGCGACAGCACATTGGCATAGCCCAGGCCGCCGCGCAGATGGCCCACGAACTGCGCGGCAAAGCGCAGCAGCACATGCGTGAGCGCCCCGCCCGACATCAGCTCGGCCGCCAGGATGAAGAAGGGCACGGCCATCAGCGGAAAGCTGTCTATGCCCGTGAACATCTCCTTGAACACGATGAGCTGCGGATAGCGGCCCCCCACGAAGACGGCCAGCGCGGCGGAGATCGCCAGCGCGAAGGCCACCGGAAAGCCCAGCGTGAGCAGGACGATGATGGCGATGAAAAGCGTGATACCCATGATGTGCGTTCGAATCAGTTATTCATGGCAGAGCGATGGAACTGACACGCTCCAAGGCAGGAGACACCAAGCAAGGGCCTGGGCCGGCCGCGCCGCCCCGCAGCGAGGGTGTCGTCCCCTGGGGGAAGGCGCGCAGCGACTCAGGGGGGTCATATGGATGCGGCTGCGTCGGCATCCATCTCGTCGGATTCGGCGAACGAGCCGTCTGCGATATAGCCGCGCGCAATGAACAGCAGATGCACCAGCATCAGCACGAAGCCCACGGGCATGGCCGCGTAGACGAAGGAGATGGGAATGTCCGTGGCCGCCGTGGTCTGGAAGCGCGTGGCCCAGACGTACTGCGACGAGGCCACCGCCATCACCGCGCAGAACAGGCCCACGCCCAGCACCACGAGGCGGCGTAGCCACTGCGCCTTGCGCGTGCCCACCGAGCGGTGCAGGTTGTCGATGGCCACATGGCCACCGAAGCGCAGCACCAGGCCCGCGCCCAGGAAGGTGACCCAGATCATCATGTGCCGGGCCACTTCCTCGGCCCAGACAATGGAGTCGCCCGTGGTGTAGCGCAGCACCACATTGGCAAACACGATGCAGGCCATGGCCAGCAGCAGCACGATCAGCAGCCAGCGGTTGCAGGCCACAAGGGCGCGTTCGATTCGGTTGAGCATAGGAGTGGGCGAGGGCAGGAGGGCAGGGGCAAAAAGCCGCAAGAGCCGCGATAGCGGCAAGGGCCGGGCTGCCGTCGGAGGTCAGATCATCGGCGCGGGCGCCGTGCGGGGCCACAGGTGTTGCCCGCAGCGGGGCGCCCTGCATTGCGGGCCGCAGCCCGCAATGCGTCAGGGGATTACTTGGCGTTGGCGATGGTGTCCAGCGTCTTCTGGCCGAACTTCTTCGCGTATTCCTTATAGGCCGGCTCCAGCGCGGTGCGGAAGGCGGCCTGGTCCACCTTCTCCACCACCTGCATGCCGTGGCTCTTGGCCTCTTCCACGCCCTTCTTCTCCACCGTGTCCACGAACACGCGCGAAGCGATGGCGCCCGACTTGGCGCCCTGCGTGAAGGCCGCCTTCTGGCTGTCGTTCAGCGTGCCCCAGAACGAGGGCGACACCAGCAGGGCCATGGGCGCGTACACATGGGCGGTCAGCGTCAGGTGCTTTTGCACCTGCCACAGCTTGGCCGAGGCCAGCACCGAGATCGGGTTCTCCTGGCCGTCGATCGTGCCCTGCTGCAGCGCACCGATCACCTCGGGCCAGGACATGGGCGTGGGCGATGCGCCCAGCGTGCGGAAGGCCGTGATGTGCACGGGGTTCTCGGTCACGCGGATCTTCAGGCCCTTGAGATCGGCCACGCCGTTGACGGCGTGCTTGTTGTTGGACAGGTGGCGAAAGCCCTGCTCGCCCCAGGCCAGCGCGACCAGGCCGCGCTTGCTGAACTTGGCCAGCAGCTCCTGGCCGAAGGCGCCGTCCAGCACGGCGCGCGCATGCTGCGTGTCGCGGAACAGGAAGGGAATGTCCACCACGCCCACATCGGGCACGAAGTTGCTGATGGCGCCCGTGGAGACGATGGCCGCCTCCACCGTGCCCAGCTGCAGGCCCTCGATCAGCTCGCGTTCGCCGCCCAGGGCGGACGCGGGGAACTGCTTGAACTTGTAGGCGCCGTTCGTGCCCTTTTCCACCGCATCGGACCAGGCCTGGGCGGCCGCGCCGTAGTGCGAATTCACGGCCAGGGCGTAGCCCACCTTGACCTCCTTGGTCTGGGCCAGGACGGCGCCAGCCGAGGCAGCCGCCATGGCGGCCACGCAGGTCGAAAGAAGGGTGCGGCGGATCATTTGCATAGCGGCAGTCTCACTTGTTGTGTGTTGAAAAATGGCCCCCACGCTCTCCTTGCAGGGCAAGGTCTGCGGTCCCCCGCAGGGGGCCGCTTTTCATCCTGGGGCGGCCCGGCGATGAAAAAAGAGCCCCTGGATTGTAGTGACCACTCCCCTTGTGGCGACCACGTACAAAGCGCTCGTCATGTGCGTTGAGGTGCATCTGATTTGGCGATGTCATAGGTGCTGAAATGACAAACGCCCGATGCGCGCAAGCGTCATCGGGCGTCGGGTTCAGGCGGAGCGGGTCAGCTCATTGCCACTCAGCGTGCCCCGATCCGCTCGAACTCGCTCTCCACCGCCGCATGCGCCTTCAGGATGCTTTGCGAAGGCGCAGGGCCCATGCGGCTGACGACCACCGTGGCCAGCCAGGCCAGGATGAAGCCGGGGATGATCTCGTACAGGCCCAGCCAACCGAACTGCTTCCACACCAGCACCGTCACGGCGCCGGTGATGATGCCGGCCAGCGCGCCGCCGCGCGTCATGCGGCTCCAGAACAGCGACAGGATGATCACCGGGCCGAAGGCGGCGCCGAAGCCGGCCCAGGCGTAGCTGACCATGCCCAGCACCTTGGAGTCGGGGTTGCTGGCGATGGCGATGGCGATCAAGGCCACCAGCAGCACCATGGCACGGCCGATCCAGACCAGTTCGATCTGGCTGGCGTTCTTGCGCAGGAAGGTGCGGTAGATGTCTTCGGTCAGCGCGCTGGAGCACACCAGCAGCTGGCACGACAGCGTGCTCATCACGGCCGCCAGGATGGCTGCCAGCAGCGCGCCCGAGATCCAGGGGTTGAACAGCTGCTTGGTGATTTCCATGAACACCGTCTCGGCATTGGCGTTCACGGCGGCCGCGCCAGCGGGGTTGGCCGCGAAGTAGGGGATGCCGATGAAGCCCACGGCCACGGCGCCGGCCAGGCACAGGATCATCCAGGTCATGCTGATGCGGCGGGCCGAGGGAATGGTCTGCACCGACGATGCCGCCATGAAGCGCACCAGGATGTGCGGCTGGCCGAAGTAGCCCAGGCCCCAGGCCAGCAGCGAGACCACGCCCACGAAGCTGGCGCCACGGAACAGGTCGAACTTCTCTGCCGCCACGATGGCGTGCAGGTCCTGGCCCGGCTGCAGATGGCCTTGCACGGCCAGCCAGGCGATCACGGGCGCCAGGATCAGGGCCGTGATCATCAACGATGCCTGGATGGTGTCCGTCCAGCTCACGGCCAGGAAGCCGCCGATGAACACATAGGCGATGGTGCACAGCGCGCCCACCCACAGGGCCGTGCTGTAGGGCATGCCGAACATGTTCTCGAACAGGCGCGCGCCCGCCACCACGCCCGAGGCGCAGTACAGCGTGAAGAACACCAGGATCACCACGGCCGTCACGATGCGCAGCACGCTGGAGTGGTCCTCGAAACGGTTGGCCAGGTAGTCGGGCAGCGTCAGCGCATTGCCGGCACGCTCGGTGTACAGGCGCAGCCGCGCCGCCACCAGGCGCCAGTTCAGGTAGGCGCCCAGGATCAGGCCGATGGCGATCCAGGCTTCCGACAGGCCGGACAGGTAGATGGCTCCGGGCAGGCCCATCAGCAGCCAGCCGCTCATGTCCGAGGCACCGGCCGACAGCGCCGTCACGAAGCTGCCCAGGCTGCGGCCGCCCAGGATGTAGTCGGAAAGATTCTTGGTGCTGAAGTAGCCGATGGCGCCGATGCCGAGCATGGCGACCAGGTAGATGGCGAACATGATCGCCGTCGGGTCGTTCCAGTTGAATTGCATTGAAGTGTCCTGCGTTGGTCGTGTTTTTTCGGGTGGTGCGGGGCGCTTGCCAGGGGCCGGTTGTGCCGGCCCCGGCGGTTCAAGCCATGGTCATCAGTTGAGCGTTTCCGCCTGCGGCAGCGGTATTGGTGCTGATGGATTGCTCGTGGAACAGCGCGGCCAGGTCATAGCCGCGGCCCGCATGCAGCTCGTCGCTGTTGCGGCTTTCCACGCGCACCAGGGCACCGTCGCGCGCGGCGACCTGGGCGCAGACCTGCAGCAGGGCGTCGCCATCGCCCTCGAACAGCAAGGCCGCCATGGGCGCTGCCGAATCGCCCAGGGAGTCGGCGCTGGCGCTGTGCAGCCATGGCACACCGGCATCGCCCGCAGCGGCGCGCAGCGCCTGCCAGGTGGCGGCGCAGCCGCTGTCGGCGCCTGTTCCGTTGTCGGGCAGCACCGCATGGCAGGCGTTGCCGCTGGCCAGGGCTGCTGCCACCTGGGCCACCAGGCCCAGCGGCGTACGCGGCAGTGCCCAGACGGGGCCGCGCGGCAGCAGGCGGTAGCGGTTGGATTCGCCCGTGGGGCCGGGCAGCGGCATGGCCGCGTCCAGGCGCGATGCGGAGGCTGCCGCGTCGCAAGCGGCCAGGGCCTGCACCTGCTCGTCGGCGGACATGGCATCCGGCGGCGCCTTGGACAGTGTCTCGCGCAGCAGGCCCAGCAGCTGCAGCGGCGCCTGGACGGGCGACTCCGCCCGTGCGAAGACCGACAGCGCCGCGCTGGCAGGCCCCTGCACCAAGCGGTGCAGATACAGCGGGCCGCCGGCCTTGGGGCCCGTGCCCGACAGGCCCATGCCGCCAAAGGGCTGCACGCCCACCATGGCGCCGATCACATTGCGGTTCACATAGATGTTGCCCGCATGCACGCGCTGGGTGAGGTGGGCAATGGTCTCGTCGATGCGGCTGTGCACGCCGAAGGTCAGGCCGTAGCCGGTGGCGTTGATGCCATCGACCAGCGCGTCCAGCTGCTCACGCCTGAAGCGGATCACGTGCAGCACGGGGCCGAAGACCTCGCGCTGCAGGCGCTCCGTGCTGTCGATCTCGATGAGGGCGGGTGCCACATAGTGGCCGTTGAGCACGCCGTCCTTGCGCTCCACGCGGGTGACCTTCTGGCCCGCTGCGGCCATCTGCTCTATGTGCTCCTCGATCTGGCGGCGTGCCGCGTCGTCGATCACGGGGCCCACATCGGTGCTCAGGCGGTCGGGGTTGCCCAGCGTCCACTCCTGCAGCGCATCGCGCAGCATGGTCAGCGTGCGGTCGGCCACCTCTTCCTGCAGGCACAGCAGACGCAGGGCAGAGCAGCGCTGGCCGGCCGAATCGAAGGCCGAGGCCAGCACATCGGCCACCACCTGCTCGGCCAGGGCCGAGGAGTCCACCACCATGGCGTTCTGGCCGCCGGTCTCGGCAACCAGCGCAATGGGGCGGCCTGCGGGCGACAGGCGGCGCGACAGCTGGCGCGCAATCAGGCGTGACACCTCGGTGGAGCCCGTGAACATCACGCCGGCCACCAGCGGATGCGCCACCAGGGCGGCGCCCACGGTCTCGCCCGCACCGGGCACCAGCTGCAGCGCATCGCGCGGCACGCCGGCCTCGTGCAGCAGGGCCACCATGGCGGCGGCCGTCAGCGGGGTCTGCTCGGCGGGCTTGGCCAGCACGGTATTGCCGGCAGCCAGGGCTGCGGCCACCTGTCCGCAGAAGATGGCCAGCGGAAAATTCCAGGGGCTGATGGCCAGCACCACGCCCAGCGGGCGCTGCGTGGCGTTGTCGAAATGCGCAGCCACCTGGGCGCCGTAGTAGCGCAGGAAGTCCACCGCCTCGCGGATCTCGGCCACCGCGTTGGGCAGGGTCTTGCCGGCCTCTCGCATGATCAGGCCCATCAGCGGCTGGCTGCGCTGCTCCAGCAGATCGGCGGCGCGGGCCAGCGCATCGGCGCGGGCGGCAGCAGGCGTGCCGGCCCAGATCGGCGCGGCCTGGGCGGCGCGGGTGGCGCAGGCCTCGGCCTCCGCAGCGGTGGCCTCGCGCACCCAGCCCACGATGTCGGACAGCTCGGCCGGATTGCGCATGGCCTGCCAGCCCTCGGCACGCGCCGGGTCGGCAGGCAGGTCGGCCTCTGCGGGCGCGGCCAGATAAGTCTGGCGCGTGCTGTGCAGCAGTGCGGCGGCCAATGAGGCCAGCTGCTGCTCGTGCGCCAGATTCAGCCCCTGGGAATTGGCGCGGGCCTGCGCGTCTTTCTCGCCCTGCCGTGCAAACAGGTCGGCCGGCAGTGCAATGCGCGGGTGCGGCGCACCCAGCCGGCCTTCAACGCGGGCGATCTTCATCACCTCGTCCACCGGGTCGGCCACCAGCTCGGAGACCGGCACGGAGGCGTCGCCGATGCGGTTCACGAACGAGGTGTTGGCACCGTTTTCCAGCAGGCGGCGCACCAGATAGGCCAGCAGCGTCTCATGGCTGCCCACGGGCGCATAGATGCGGCAGGGGCGGGCCAGCTTGCCTTCGGAGGCCGGGCCCGTCACCTGTGCGTACAGCGGCTCGCCCATGCCGTGCAGGCACTGGAACTCGTACTGGCCGCTGTAGTAGCTGCCGCCCACAGCCTGGGCCATGTGGTAGATGCTGGCCAGCGTCTGCGCGTTGTGCGTGGCGAACTGGGGGTAGATCGCATCGGGCGCATCCAGCAGCTTGCGCGCGCAGGCCAGGTAGCTCACGTCCGTATAGACCTTGCGCGTATAGACCGGGTAGCCGGCCTGGCCGCCTTCCTGGGCGCGCTTGATCTCGCTGTCCCAATAGGCGCCCTTGACCAGCCGCACCATCAGGCGGCGGCGGCTGCGGCGGGCCAGGTCCACCAGGTAGTCCAGCACCTGCGGGCAGCGCTTTTGATAGGCCTGCACCACGAAGCCTATGCCGTTCCAGCCCTTGAGCGAGGGCGCCGCGCACAGCGACTCCAGCAGGTCCAGCGACAGCTCCAGCCGGTCGGCCTCTTCGGCGTCGATGTTCATGCCGATGTCGTACTGCTTGGCCATCTCGGCCAGCCGCAGCACGCGCGGCAGCAGCTCGGCCATCACACGCTCGTACTGCGCGCGGCTGTAGCGCGGGTGCAGGGCCGACAGCTTGATGGAGATGCCCGGCCCCTCGAAGATGCCGCGCCCGTTGGACGCCGCGCCGATCGCGTGGATGGCCTGCTCGTAGGCCTGCAGGTAGCGCTGCGCGTCCGCCTCGGTGGCGGCCGCCTCGCCCAGCATGTCGTAGCTGTAGCGAAAGCCCTGCTTTTCATAGGCGCGGCTGTTGGCCAGCGCCTCGGCGATGTCCTGGCCCGTCACGAACTGCTCGCCCATCAGCTTCATGGCGCGGTGCACGCCCTGGCGGATCAGGGGCTCGCCGCCCTTGCCGATCACGCGCGTCAGCGCCGAAGACAGGTTCTTCTCGCTGCTGGTGGATGTGAGCTTGCCCGTCAGCACCAGGCCCCAGGCCGCCGCGTTCACGAACAGCGAGGGCGAGCGGCCCACATGGGCACGCCAGTCGCCCTTGCTGATCTTGTCGCGGATCAGCGCATCGCGCGTGGCACGGTCGGGAATGCGCAGCAGCGCCTCGGCCAGGCACATCAGCGCCACGCCTTCCTGGCTGGACAGGGAAAACTCCTGCACCAGCGCCGCCACGCCGCTGCCGGCCGGCGCATCGCGCAGGCCCTGTACCAGCCGGGTCGCCAGCTCGCGCACCCTGTCGGCCTGCTGGGCATCCTGGGCGCGTGCCAGCGGCAGCAGCACGGGCAGGCACTCGGGCTCGGGCCGGTGCCAGGCGGCCGTGATCGCGGCGCGCAGCGGCGTCTGCGGCAGGATGGATTGGGCGAATTCCAGAAAGGGTTGCACCTCTTGGCTGGCGTTGGGTTGCGCCTCTTCGATCGCGACATCGCCAGGGCTGTCGCCTGCGCCTGCAAGCCGGATGGTGGTTGCGCCGCGCTCCAGGGCATCGACGTACTGGACGACGGCCTGTTTGATCAGCCAGTGCGGTGTGCGACCCATCTGCTGGGCTGCGACGCGGATGCGCTCGCGCAAGGCGTCGTCGACTTTGATGCCTACGGTGGTGGACATAATGGATTGGAAAGGGAAAGTGGTTTTTCGATGACTGGGGTGCAACCGGATTCGGCGTGATTTCACATGGGTTGCACCTTTTTTGATAGGGGGTAAACCCTTTGTGTTTACCCAGGTAAGCTGGGTCCCGTGGAGCCCGTCCAGGCGGGCCGCTCTCACGGCCTCTCGGGTCTTCCCCCGGATGGCTCCAGCGCCTGCGCTTACTGATAGTGGATGGTGAACTCTGCGGAAGCATTGGCGCTGCCGGGTACAACCCGTTCTTCCGTTTGAACGTAGCGCCCCTGCAGCGGAATCGAGAACGCCGTCTGCCCTTGCGGAACGTCGCCAGCCAACCATCGGCTGGTGCCGTCCGCCTCTGAGCCGAACCGCACCGGCTTACCGTTGCTGAGGATTTGCGCGGCAATGCCGCGTGCCGTGGAGGTCCTGTTCAGCGTGAGGTTGGAGGACGTGTTGTTGCGGTCGGTCACATCGGTCAGCGTCACGTACACCTGCGTTGCGGTCCCTGTATCGCCGCCCGAGCAGTCCAGCTGAATGTTCTGTTCCTCGCTGCTGGCGCTGGTGGCTCCCACGCCACCGGACGACCTCATGAGCACGGCGCCCATGTCGAACCTTATTTCTTTCATCCTGACCTTGCAGGTAGGAACGCGGGGACGAATGACGACCGGGCCCGCGAAACGAAAATCGACCAGCAATTGTCCGGTCGCATCATTGGCACGGGATTGAGCGAATGAGCCAGATAATGTGCCCCCACTGGAGATGGGGCCCGTTTTGATTAATTCGATGTCATAATAAAAACTCGCTTCATTCCAATTACCGCTTGTCTTTGGAACTGTTGAGTAGACCAAAAAAGGGAACGGAATTGTGAAGGCGCTTAATTTTAACTTGATGTTCTTGATGGTTCCAGGGGCTGCATAGAGACCATTTTCATGAGGGCCGATGCCTGTGAGGTAGTCTTCTATTCCAGGAACACATTCAAACTGTGGCTTCTTGGATTCTGGGATTTTATTGGTAAGTTTCAACGGACCGCTGTATTTGTAGATGGTGCTTCCAATGTTGTAGTCACCAGGCGCGAATTCGGGAACTGTCATGCCGGAGAGCTCGGCCGTAAAGTACGGCAAGCCGTCGCTGGTGTTCAATTTGCACAAGGCCCATGTTGAAGGGGTAGTCAAGGCCCAAGTCAATGGAATAAATGAACTTTTGAGGAGGCGAAGTGCATTTTTCACGGAGTTTCCTTTCGAGCATCAGGTAAGGGCTGCCCAATGCACGCATGAACGTTGTTTCCCCAAAAGCTCAGAAGTACCAGACCGTGCTACTGATAGCTCATCGTGAATGTGGCCGCACCATTGGCCTTGCCAGACATCACCTGGGCGACGGTCTTCAGATAGCGGGCCTTCAAGGGGATGTCCAGTTTGCCTTGCCCAAATACGGCGTTGCCTGCAAACCACTGGTTTGTATTGCCCGCGGCTGCGGAGTTCTGGCCGAATTTCAGTGGAGTATCGAGCCTGGTGATCTGGATGCCTACGCCTGTTGCGTTGGATGCCTGGGACGCCGTTGCGATGTTGCCCCCAGCGCGATTCAGCGAAATATTGAAGGCTTGTTCGCTGGCTGTGGTGCCCACGGGCGTGGAAGACGGAAAGAACACATTCCCCAAAGGAAGATTTATGGTGGAGGCGGATACGCGGCAGGTTGGCACCTGAGGGATGATTTGTACTGGTGTGATTGTTTGAAAATCGACCAAGAGTTGGCCAGAATTGCTGCCGGCACGGTATTGCAATATTGAACCGCTCAATTTTTCAATCTGCTGCGTGCCGCTGGCGCGTAAATGGGCGCTATCGAAAAGCTTGTCGGTTGCCGCACCATGTGGTGTTTCCTGGGCGAGCGCGAACCCTCTTTTGGGAAGAGGGCTCACCTCGGGTTCAGGTCTTGTCCGCCGCCTTCAAGGCGCTGATCTTCAGGCTGGGCTGCAGGATGGCCAGCGGACGGTCAGCCCGCAAGGTTTGCTGCGGCGGCTTGTGCTTGCCGGTGCCTGCGTCGTGCCCTGCCGCTACGGGAGTTCTGCCCGCGTTGCCGATGACTGGTGCAGTGGTGGGCAAGGCGCTGATCTTGACGCTCATGCGCAGGCCGTCCAGGTTGCGCTCCAGCTTCAGTGCCTGCTGGCTGTCGCTCGGCTGTGTGGCACGAGCGGGCAGCACTGCAGCCGCAGTGACTGCCGGCGCGCTGGCGACTACCGTGGCCGGTGCCGTTGCTGCCGTGCGTTCCTGGGTCATGCCGGCCAGAGCCACGGCCGACGCCGCGTTGGAGGCCGGGGCGCCGGCCACGGCTGTCTTGGCATTGGTGGTTGCGGTTGAGGTTGCCGCGGTCTTGCCCGGCTTGGCAGATGCCACGTCGGTGGCCGCAGGCAGCAGCTTGTTGCTGGCCACGCAGGGCAGTTCCAGGCTTTGCGGCGGCTGGTGGGTGGTGCTGCGCTTTCTTTCAGGCAGGGTATAGGAGAGGTTGCAGCCCACCATGCCGGTGTCGGTCTTCCACTGCACCTGCAGCTCACCCTGGTCTGATAGCCCGCGCGCCAGCAGCTTGCCGGCCTGGCCGATCACGCCCAACTCCTTGCCGTCCATGTCCAGCACGCTGGCGCCAAAGGGCACAGGCATGTTGCCGGCCTGCCGCGCGCGGATCACGGCCGAGCGGCCGTAGGCCGTCTTGAAGACCAGCAGCGGCACGGCACCGGCCAGCGGCGCGACGTGCTGGCTGGTTTCCTTGAGCTCAACGTCGGTGGAAAGGCCCTTTGGATCAATGGAGACCTCGTTCATCGAGAACGGTGTGAGGTAGGGCACGACGGCATAGCCCCGGCTGTCCACCTTCACTCCGGGCGCGTTGTTGATGCGCGCGCCTTCCGCGTTCTTGGCCTCCACGATGGCAAAGGTGTCAGACACCGATTGCGACAGCGTCACGCCGCCCGGGTGGGCCACGATGGCGCCACGCGCGCCTACCGAGAACTGCTGGTAGCCGCTGCTGGCGCTGACGCTGCCGCTGAGTTCGGTCTGCGATGCGCGGTAGGTGGCGTTGGCGCTGGCACTGGTGCTGCTGCCATTCATGCCACCGGTGTTGTGGTTGGCGCTGAGGCCGTAGGAGATGGCGTTGTCGTCGCCCAGCAGCCCGGACAGGTTGGCCTGGGCCTGCACGCGGCCGCGCGAGTCGCGGTTGGTATTGGTGGAGAGCATCATGCCGCGCTCCATGCTGAGCGGAATCGACAGGCCCACGTGCAGGAACGTGTTGGACTGTCCCCAGGCATCGCGCTGGCGCGCCGCAGAGAGGTTGTAGGAGATGTTGCGGAACGAGTTGCTGTAGCCAATGGCGTAGTCGACGTTGGAGCCCTGTCGGTTCCAGTACTTGGCAGTGGACGCCGTGAGGCTGAGACTGCCTCCCCCGGGGCCAAACTGCTGGCCCATGACCAGAGAGGCGCGGTTGCGAGGCCGGTACAGGTCCGTGGAGGGCCGTAGCAGATTGGCCTGATCCCGTGCGCGCATGGCGTCGTTGAGGCCGAAGAATCCGTTGGTGGAGTAGCGATAGGCGGCAATGGCCACGTGGGTGCCGGTCTGCGCAAAGGACTTTGCGTAGCTGGCCCGCAGGCTCTGCCCGGAAAAGGAACCGTCGTGGGGGATGCTGGTGGAGGCGTGCGTGATGTCTGCACCGAAGGCGCCCCAGGGCGTGGTGAGCGCTGCGCCAATCATGGGCGAGATATGGCCCTTGGCCAGGGACAGGCCGCCGTAGCCTGTCAGCATATTGGTGAAGCCGTGCTGCCACGTGGCCTGGGAGAACATGGGCGAGGTGTTGGGCAGGTGGCGTACCACGCCCGCAGTGAGGCTGTATCGGTTCTGCCCTTCACGCAGCGACAGCGGCACGGCCGCGTAGGGAACGGAGAAGCTGCGCACGGCGCCATTGGCCTCGGTGATGCTGACTTGCAGGTCGCCACCGTAGCCCGTGGGATAGAGGTCGTTGATGACGAAGGCGCCGGGCGCCACCGTGGTTTCGTAGAGCTTGATGCCGTTCTGCGTGATGGTGACTCGGGCATTGGTGTTGGCCACGCCGCGCACCACGGGCGCGTAGCCGCGCTGGGAGTCGGGCAGCATGCGGTCATCACTGTTCAAGCGTATGCCGCGAAACGAGGTGGAGTCCATCAGGTCGCCACCCGTGTAGGTGTCGCCCAGTATGAGCTGGGAAGACCAGTCGGCAATGTCGCGCTGTGCGTAGGTGGAGATGTTCTGGTAGTTGCCCCGTCCAGTGTCCGCCCAGCTGAAGGAGCCGTTGTGCCGGAAATGCCAGCGGTCGATGTTGACGCCGCCGTTCAGGCCCAGGTAGCTCTGCGTGGTGTTTTCTGCGTTGCTGGAGCGCCCGTGGTAGGTGTTGAACTGGTAGCCGAGCAGGCCGACAGGCACGCCGGCGCTCCATTGGTCGGGACTGACATAGCCGCGCACCGAACGGCGTAGCGAGGCCTGGGGCACGCTCAGGTCCAGTCGCTGCTTGCCGAAGTCGAAACTGGTCAAGGCGCCCGCAACGATCTGGTCCAGACGGTTGCAGCCACCGTCGGCCGCCAGCTTCAAGGCGGCCTCGGGCGGCAGGCGTGAGAGGTCTATGCCCACCTTCTCCAGCAGGGCCTTGTCCAGGCAGGGCAGCGCGTCCTGTGAGCCGGACTGGGCCTTGAACTGCACTTCGCGGCGGCCAACCCAGTTGCCGTTGATGTAGATGTCGGGGCTGTAGTTGCCGGGCGTGACCACGTTGGCGCGCGAGTAGCGCGAGACGTCAATGGTCTGCTTGCCGGTGTTCAGAAAGCTGGGGTCGAAGTCGACGGCAGCCGGCGTGGGCTGCCACTGGCCGGTGGACGTGGAGGTCGTGACTTCCTTGACCTGCTGCCCCTGCTGGGCCTCGGACTGCCAGCACACCAGCACGGAGAGCAGCAGCGCATGGCCGGGCTTCAGTTGGAAATATCCGGCAGGGCCTTGGCCTGGCCCCGGCATTGTTCCTTTTCCTTGCCTTGTATGCCGGCTTTTGATTCCCTTTTCTGAATCTGGAAAGACTGGCCTGATCATTTGCTTATCTCCTAATGCTGTGCGCCCGATGCAAAGCGAACGGCCAAGGCCGATGTGCCAGTCCCGGTAAAGAGACCGATGCCGTTTCGCCGGGTATTAACGCTGGGTATCGGTGTGCTGACCGGGCTGAAAATGCAGTGGCATTAGATAATCAGGCCGGAAAGGACGGGGGATTCGCGTGGCTTTGCTCGCATTGCCCTGTTTATTGGGCGGAATTTCCGATTCTGGCTTCGTGGTTGAGACTGGCGCCCCAATCATTGATGCTGCTGAACATCACCGTGGCACCTGCCGCGCCAGCCATATTGACACCCGCAGGTTCCTTGATTGGAAAGGTGGCCACCTGGCCGGGAAGAACGGGCCCGACGCCTGCCTCGAAGGATTTGCCGCCGAGTTGCACTTCAACGCCAGCCACATTGACCACAAAGGCGCTGGGATTGCGTGCTTTCAACACAGGCTGGTTTTTGGCGTCAACGTCTACCGACCATTGAAGCTGGGCAGGAGCTTCCTGGGCATTGCCGGGCAGGTTGCTGGGTCGGTACATGAGCTTGACACGGGTGCGAAAGGCGAACTGGAGATTGTTGGAGTCGCCTTCCATTTCCGCCTTGGGCGGGACGTCCAGCACGTTGAGCCAGAACAGGGATTCCTTGTCGGCAGGCAGTGCTTCGCCCGAATAGATGATGCGCAACGTCTGGCTCTTGCCCGCCTCGATGCGCATGATGGTGGGCGTGATGACGAAGGGAACGTCGATGTTCTCAGGCGATTCCTGGTTGTTGCCCTTGTCCAGCCAGGTCTGCACCAGGGCAGGTTTGCTGCCTTCGTTGGTGAGCTGGATGGTGGCTTCCTTCTCGCCACTGGGGAAGATGATGCGCGTGCCCGTCAATGTCACGCTGGCCTGTGCCGCCGCTCCAAGAAGAAGGGACAACAGGATGGCAGCAAGCTCATATGAACGTTTGATCGTCAGCATCGGAGAACTCTCTGGGTTTTGAGCGAAAGAATGGGGCCGGGCCCATGTCACGAAAGCAGAAGACACGGCATATCGACCACCGCAAGGCGGCCGATATGCCTGAAAGTCAGTGATTACTGATAGACCAGCGAGTAGGTCACCGAGGTGTCGGTACGGCCTGCGGTCACGGGGCCGGTGGCCACGTATTCGGAGGCGAAACGCATGATGGCTCGGCCATTGCCACCGACCTTGTTGTCGATGTCCACAAAGCGCGATTGGGCGGAACCGATCTTCAGGCGCTCGTTGTTGCTGGGATCCACGATGGCGATCTGGACACCGGAGGCCACGGCGGGCGCACCAGTACCGCTGGCCGCTGCGGGCTTGAGCATGCCGGTGACCAGGTCCACGTTGGGGCCGGCTTCGAAGAACACGGCGACCTTGGAGACGGGCGCTGTGGAGGTGGCGGTGGCCAGCTCACAGCCGCTGAGTTCCAGCGAGAACGCCTGGCGGCCGACAGTGGCACCCACGGTGGCCAGCTGGTTGTTCGCCACGTTGGGCAGCTTCACGCCGTCCTTGGCGGCGCCGGCGACCGTGGTGTCCACCTTGCAGGTGGTGGTGACCACCTCGCCCGTGAAGTTGATGGTGCCGTCTGCTGCTTGAGCGGTGTTCATGGCCATCATGACCAGGCCGGCAACCGATGTCAGCAATGCGATCTTTTTCATGGGTATTCCCTCGAGTTGAAGAGATAAATGAAATTCCAGCAGCGATGAATGCGCTGATGGAATAGGAGAGTGTGTGAATGGTTGAGTGGTTAATAAATCATCAGTGTTCCATGTTCACCTCATCAATCCAATGGTTGGTAACTGTCAGCATGGTCAATGATTTGCAGGGGTTGCGATCATGCTGGAATAGGTGGTGGCGCTGACATGGAGAAATTGTTCGGATGAGGGAGCGTTGGCGAGGGATGGGCGAGGTTTGTTTCTCTGGCATGTTTGAAATTGAATTGCTCAAAGACACCAGTGCCCAATGGCGCGGACGGGGTTCAGGAGAGAATATGTCAAAGAAAAAGGTGAAAAAACCTGTTCTTTGGGTATGTGATGGATTCTAGGTGTGCGCCGCCGTTATATGAAATAGGGCGCATTCTGATTATTTGAGCCTGAATCTAGGAATAGTCCTAGATTTGCTCTGTCGAATGGGGGAAAGAGGGTGCGCAGCCCGCCTGCGCCGGGCGGTTGCCTGTGCTGAGGGTGATGGTGTCTGCGGAGGGGGCGCGGGTCCCGCAGATCAGGAGGGGTGGTCGAGGGCGAAGGCCTGCAAGGGCAGCACCGGCCCTCGGCCCTGTGGATCAGGGGCGCTGGGACAGCAAATACTGCGCCATTTCGGCAAAGCCGTCGCCGCGCTCGGCCTGCGTGACATGGCGAGGCAGGTGCTTGAGCTGGGGCACGAAGCGCGCGATGTTGGCCACGCCCAGGCTGTGGGGCATGTGCTCGAACATCAGCTGGTCGTTGGTGGAGTCGCCGATGTAGATCCAGCGGTCCAGCGTGGCGTCGAGGTCGATGTCGAACAGGGTGCGCAGGATCCATCGCGCGCCTTCGAGCTTGTTGTGCGCGCCAAACCAGCCGTTGATGTGGATGGAGCTGACGGTAGCGTTCATGCCCGCCGCCTTCATGATGGTCACGCACCGGTCAATGTCCTGCTGGGGCATCTGCGTGAATTCGCTGTGGTCCACGGCAATGTCGCATTCGCGGCCCGCCGAGTCGGTGGCGCGCAGCGCGCCGGGCACGGTGGCCTCGATCTCGGCCAGCACCTGCTGCATGCGCGCGTAGTTGGCAGTGCGTGTGGCCTCGTCCTGCTGGTAGAGCTTGTCCAGCCCGCCCTGCGCATTGCGCCGCAGTGCCACGGCGCCGTTCTCGGCCACGATGGCATCCACGGGCCAGGCCTGGGCAAACGGCTCGCTCCAGCCTACGGGGCGGCCGGTGATCGGTACCACGCGCAGCCCGGACTGCTTGAGCTGGGCAATGGCATCAACGACATGGGCCGGCACCACGCCTTCCGTGGTCAGGGTGTCGTCGATGTCGGTGAGGATGCCGAGCGGCGATGCGGGAGGTGTCCAGAGGGACAGCGGCTGGAGGGTTGTAGGCACGGTCGTCAAAATGCAAAAAGCCGCCCGGGGCGGCTTGTAAAAGGGCAGCGTTTGCACGCACGGACCGTGCGCGCAAGGGCTCCATCCTACTGCCTGGCGAACTCGACGATGGCCTTGTAGAACTTGTCGGAGCCGTCCTTGGGGTTGTCTGGGGACAGCTCCATGCGGTTGACGCCGTGTTCGGCTGCGCCCTTGAAGCGCTGGTTGATCACCGAGAAGTAGTAGGGGCTGATGAAGGTGGCGCCTGCGTCATAGTGGGCCTTCAGCGCGGCCAGGTGCGTTCCTTCCAGCTTCCATTGCTGGGGGTTGAATTCAGGTGCGCCATAGCCGCTGCCGATCTGGTGCTGCTTCATGAAGCCGCGAAGCCAGTCGCTGTCGGTGGCGCCGCCGTACATGTTCAGGCCCTGCCGCCAGGGTGCCTTGCCGTCAAGCGTCTGGGTCGAGGCGAACAGCTGTGGATTCCAGGAGGGGTTCACATCGGGAATGATCTGGTGGGAAAAGAGCTTGGCGGCGGGCAGGCCGGCTGCAATGGCACGTTCATGGAATACCGCAAGCTGCGCATACACCTGGGATTCGCGGTACTGGTTCCAATCCTTTGCCAGGGGGTTGTAGTAGACGTCCTGCAACTGGGCAGGCATGTCTAGCCAGAAGCGCACGCCCTGCTTCTCCAGCATGGACGTGGGGGGCATCCACCCGAGCCGTCTGGGGTACAGATTGACCATCTTGCCCTGATTGCGTGGAACGACAACGAAGTTGGCATTGGCCAACTGGTATTTGCGTCCTTTGGACTCGGCCACGACCTGCACGATGTGCTGTCCGGCGGTTAGGTTGCTGAAGTCGAGGTTGTAGCGGAACCCGGTGTTGGGACTGGTGATGTTGTCCACAGCGCGGTAGACATCCAGGCGATTGAGGCCACGTGCCATGGGCCCTGCGAGCTTGCCGTCCAGATAGAGATCCAGGCGTTCTATGGCCTGGTTTGGGTCCCACAGCCAGCCACCCACGGGCAGTGTGCCGTCGGCAAATGCATCGTAGTGTTCGCCGAAGCCGTTGAGTTTTTCCTTGCGTATGTCCTTGGATGGGGCAGGAATGACGTCGAACGACGCGTAGTCCAGCCCGGTCTGCGCCTTGAACTGCGCGATGCCTTTGTATTTGCTCTGCAGCCATTGGCGAAAGCCTGCCACCGAGCCTGGGCTGTAGTCGGTGACGCGGATGTCCTTGTAGGCGCCCATGCCGTTCTCGAAGTCCGGGAACATGTGGTGCAGTTCACCGGGCAGGGTGTAGGCAATGATGCGGTCCTGTACGGGCTGGGGCAGCTCCCGGATCTTCCTGGCCATGTATTCGAGGGCCTTGAAGCGGTAGTGATTGACGGGCACCGAGGGGTCTGTGGAGAGCGTGTAGGGCAGGATGCGGTAGCCGAAATAGCCCAGTTCCAGAGGCTTGCCGTCGCGTAGCTGCATCAGGTTGACGGGGTCCTTGGCCAGCTCGGCGGCAATGGGGCCGACCGAGTCGAAATGGTCTGCCGAGAAATACAGCACGACCGGACGCTGCACCTTGCGGATAACGTTCAGGAAGCTGTCCACCTTGGCTTCGTCGATTTCCCAGCCCTTGGCCGTGCGCTGGTACAGCCCCAGCAATTGCAGCGTGGCGGTGTAGCCGATCTGCACGTTACCCTTCGGGCCGCCCGGTTCCAGCGTGTCCAGCAGGCGGTTGACGGCCGCGGAGCCGTCCAGCTTGCGCTGCTGGCAGAAGGCGTAGGCCTCGTCCATGGACTTGATCCTGATGTCGGCAACGGCTTCATCGCACAGGAGCATGCCTTCCACCGTGGGCGCGATGACCAGGGGCTGGCTGCGCGTGGCACCAGAACCTGTCTGTGCATGGGCCGCCATGGATGCCAGGGCAAGGCCTGCGGCGATCAGCGTGGATGCGTATGGAAGGTGGAAGGTGCGAGGCAGGTGGGGCATGGATGGGCTGGTGGACAGGACTGGATGTGGCAGGCCGCGAAGACGGCGCGGTCAGGCGACGGCTTCGTCTTCAAGGGACAGGCTGACCGGCTCGGTGGGTACGCTGCTGACGTCGTAGTGCAGAAAGGCGATCAGGCACTGGATGCCGATGATGATGGGCAGTGCCGCGAGCATGACGGTTCCGCTGGTGGCCGGGTGGCTGGTACTGCTGCTGACGACCCAGCGCCAGAGACCAAAGAAGGTGCCTAGCAGCACGAGCAGCGTGCCACTCAGGCTGTACAGCGTTCCCACGTTGAAGTCGCGCACCAGATAGTTGTAGACATAGCGCCGCCACAGTCGCGAGGCGTGCTTGCGCAGGAATTCGGGCAGCACCTTGCCTATCTTGAGGTTGGATTCCTCATCGGCATAGACCGAATCCATGGGCACGTCCTTGACGACGGCGCGCACGGTGTTCAGGCGGAACAGCATGTCGGTCTCGAAGAAATAGCGGCTCTCCAGCTTGTCCAGCGGCAGTTCAGCCAGCACGCAGGTGCGTACGGCCGTGTAGCCGTTGGTGGGGTCCATCACGTTCCAGTAGCCGCAGCTGAGCTTGGTCATGAAGGACAGCACGGCATTGCCGAACAGGCGTACCGGAGGCATGTCCTGTACCGACTCAGGCCGGTAGAAGCGGTTGCCCTTGGTGTAGTCGGCCTGGTGGCGCAGCAGGGGACGCACGAACAGCGGCAGCAGCGAGGGGTCCATCTGGCCGTCGCCATCGATCTTCACCACGATGTCCATGCCGTCGGCAATCGCCGCCTTGTAGGCCGTGACGATGGCGCCGCCCACGCCCCGGTTCTCGGGGTTGTAGAGCACGCGCACGCGTGGGTCCGTGTTGTTCTCCTCGATGAAGCGTCCGCTGCCGGCAGGGCAGGCGTCGTCCACGGCATAGATGGCCTCTACCTCGGGACCGATGGCATTGATGACACCGAGCACGTGCTGGGTGACCTTGTAGCAGGGGATGGCGACGGCAATGCGCATGGTCGTGGACATGGAGCTCAGGATGCGTGGGCGGTGATGGTAATGCCGGCGAGGATCAGGGCGCCGCCGATCAGCGTGGGAATGCGGATGGGCTCACCCAGGAACAGCCAGCCCAGGCACGGTACGATCACGAATGCCAGTCCCATGAAGGGATAGGCCAGATGCAGCGGCGCATGGCGCAGCACCCAGATCCAGACCAGGGTCGTGATGCCGTAGAGGGCGAGTGCGGTGATGAGCCAACCGTTGAACACCCAATGCTGCCAGGTGGCGGCATCCGGTATGGATTGCGCGGCTTTCTTGAAAAGCATCTGTCCTAGCGATATGCCCAGGACGCACAGGATGGTGATGCTGGTGAGGAACGGAGTCATGTAGTGGATTGGACGAGGGCGTCAGCGAGGTTCGTGGCGGTAGTAGGGGTCGATGGGCACGCCTTGCTGTATCAACGCGCGAGCGGCTTCGGGAAGCGTGGACCTTAGCAGTTCCGCTCCAGACCAGGTGATGATGGCGTCCTTGGGGCAGTGGAAGGTAATGATCAGCTTGCCTGGTCCTGCCGGGCGAAGATGGTCGTTTCCGTGGAGGGCGTAGGTGTGGGCTTTCCCATCGGGGCGCAGCCGCAGGGCGGTATCGGGCTCATACCAGTCGTTCGACTGATAGGCGTTGGAGACCTGTACGGCGGCTTTGCGGCAGGTGCGGGCTTCTTCTCCCTGCAGCTCGATGGCGAAGCGCGCTCGCCAGATGGCATCCATGGTGCGATGCGGGGAAAGGATGCCGGGCTCCTTGATTTCCAGCGGTATGACCAGGGCGGCCGGGCTGGTGGTCAGCTTCCACCGGCCCTCGCCGAGGTCCGTGGCATCCTGGGACTGAAGGGCGCCCATGGCGGTGCGGTCCAGTGCCATCTCCACAGGGCCGGGCCGATACGGGTCCATGCCCCAGGTTTCGTGCCGGGCCGCGTAGCGTGCGAGCGCAGGCGGCAGCAGTGCGAGCACCAGCACGATGGCCACCTTGCGCGGCAGCCATTGCGCCAGCTGGCGCAGACCCCTGGCTGCAGAGCCGGAGGATGTGGCCAGCGCGGCAGGTTTTTGCAGCAGGATGGCGCATGCCACACCGCACAGCAGCATCAGCCAGGGTTCCAGGAAAAAGAGGTTGTAGCGCGTGTTGTAGAGCACAGGCGCCAGTTGCGCCGCCATGGCCAGCACCAGCAAGAGCAGTGTCAGCAGGATGGTGAGCCGTTCCGGCTCGTGCCCTGGAGGGCCGGGCAGCCGCAGGCGTTCGCCCTTGGGGCGTCGCCGCGCCTGGAGAGCGAGCGAGATGGCGGCAAAGCCGATGGCAAGCCACTCGAACACCCGCAAAGCGCGCAGTTTGCGCAGGAACTGCAGTTCGGGCGTGCTGTAGATCAGCCAAGCCTTGATTTTGTGGGCGAAGAAAACTGCGTTGTCCGCCAGCGATGTGTTCCTGATGATTTCCAGGCCTACACGTGCGTTGATGCGGTCTGACTCGTAGGCCAGGGGGTTGGCAGTGGCCATGTCTGAGGCGATCTGCGGGACAAGCGAGGCGTCATAGCCAAAGCCCGAGTAGATGGGTTCCAGCCCCATCTTGGTGGGGCTCACGCCGTACAGCAGGCCTGAGCCGGCGCCCGTTCCCAGCGCCCAGACGCCAAAGCATGTCCCGTTCTTGATGATGACGGCAGCGGGCAGCAGGATTGCGGCCAGCAGGGCCGCGCAGAGGCGGCGATCAATGACGCGTGACAGACAACACAGGGTGTTGCCGAGCGCCGGGCCACGCCATGTGGCGTATGCGGTCAGCACCAGTGCAGCGATCAGGGCTGCCAGTGTGAAGATCTGCAGAACAGGGCGTGACAGCAGGGTGATGGTGAGGCCGAGGGCGAACACGCCCAGCAGCATGCGAGGCCGCGGCCCTCCCAGCGCGTATTCAATGCCAGCCGTCATGCACAGCATCAGGCCGAAGAGGTAGATCGTTTCTGTCAGCACCTGCGGGATGAAGGACATCAGGTCCGGGTAGTAGACCAGAAGGCTGGTCGCAATCACCCCGGCCCACAGGCCGCCCAGTCGAGTAGCGCAGCGCCACATCATCAGCACGCATGCCAGGAAGAGTATGGAGTTGGCCAGTTCTATGCGAGCATGGTCAGCTCCCCATACGGCGGCCCAGACGTAGCCCAGCGGGGCGACGTAGTAGCTGGCGGGGTCGGTGGTCAGGAAGGTCCAGGGGTCTTCAAGCAGCCTGCGCGCGTTCGGCAGATAGGTCCAATTGGCATCCCCGTTGATTTCGGCATCTGCCGGAGGGAAATAGCGGATCAGCTGTTTGGTGGCTGCGTGCAGAATCCAGGCCAGCCAAGCAGCCGTCCACAGGCAAGGAGTATGTTCGGCGATCTTTTTCCAACGCGTCACTGCTTGGCCTCTTGTTTCTGGCGTCCCAGCCAGCGGCCTGCGCTGGCGTCATAAAGCCCCAACTCGGAAAAGCGTGCACGGGTGCCCACAGTGCATTCAAAGCGCAATTGCAGCTGGCGGCTGGGCAGGGGCATCAGAACCTGATTCAGTCCCCAGGAAAAATCGGTATCGCCCTTCCATGCCTGCAGTCGTATGTGGTGGACACGCTCTTGTCCCTGATGGTCTGTGTTGACCAGCCATGCATGTTTGCAGCTGCCTTGCATTTCGCTGATGCCCAGACGCAGGAGCATGGTCCCCTCCAGTTCCGGGAATGTGCTTTGCCAGGTGATTGAGAATTTTCCTGTGCTTGCCACCGCAGTTGTCTCCTGGAGCGGGGATTGGTCAAAGCCGCTGAAGGTGATTTCCAGAGGTTCCGCGGACTGCAGGCGCTGTGGCTGCATGACATCCAGCCTGGGCAGAGGCGCGGGGCTCTGGCGCTGATGCCATGCAGCTCCCAGCACAGCCAGCAGCACAACGCAAGCTCCCACCGGAGCCAGTATTTTCCGGCGGGATGAGTTCCACAGGGCTCCGATCCCCGCTGCTGCCAGCAAAGTCAGGCCCGTATCCAGTGCGCTAATGCTGTAGCGTGGGTTGTAAAGGACGGGAATCAGCACGGTCCACTGATAGAGCATGGCGCCTGACAGCAGCCAGATGATGGGCCGACGTCTGCCTACCCATGTCGCGAATATCGCCAGCACGAGCAGGACCACGCGCCAGATCCGTTCGGAGTAGTTGCGCAGGTGGCTTTTGCTGAAAAAGAGAAGTGAGCCTGCCTTTTCTGCATACAGCGGAATCAACGTGGATGCCGGAAGGGTAGAGACCATGTCCCGTGCGGCCTTGACAAGCTTGGCATTCCCCTCAAGGCTCAGGTGATTCACGAAGCCCGTGACTGTCACGTTGTCGTGCATGAGTCCGAAATGGTGGGGCTCCTGCCCTCGCAGCATGGCATTGCTTCCGAAATAAAGGGCTCCTCCGGCTCCTGTGGCGATCATTGGTTTTTTGAAAGTGTGCGCATTGAGGGCCATGTAGCTGCCCACACATGCCAGGGCGATCAGATGTGCTGCCAGCAGGCCTTGCCACGGAAGACTTTTCCGCCAGCGGGGAACGCATGCGACCACGCACAGCACAAGAAGGGCGGCCGGAATCCAGTACATGTAGGTGGCACGTGTCAGGGTCGCAAGACCGAGGGCAAGTCCTGCGGTGACAGGAGCTGCTCTTGACAGCGTGCGGCTGGCATTTGCGTCTAGGCAGCAGGTGCAAGACCATAGCCAGAGTGCAACCAGAAAGAGGAAAGGCGGCTCTGCCATAGGCCAGACGCTGAGCACGACCAGCGTGGGGGACACTGCACAGAACCATGCTGCTGCTGCAGCCGCGGCGGGGCCTGCGATGCGACGGCCGGCATCGAAGAGAAGGATCAAGGTAGTCAGTGCCAGTGCAAGATTCCAGCACTTGAGAGTCACCAGATCCGCGCCCGCGAAGGCCATGTAGACGAAGACTCCTGGAGCCGTCTGAAGCACGTCGGGGCTTTTCCAGAGAAGCCAGGGGTTCTCCAGGAGGCGCCTGGCCAATGGCAAGTAGGTGTACTCCGTGTCGAACGGCAGGTAAGGGTCCAGCAGGACGGGGAGGGCGCGCACCGCATAGACGAGCAGGGGCAGCACCAGCCCCAGGACCGTCCATCGCAGTGTGTAGGTTTGTCGTTGGTGGGCAGAAAGCATGGATAGCAAATGGTCCTGGCGCATCGTGCGCCTGTCTTGCGGTGTACCTGGTACAGCACGCTCCAGGGACTATCCCTCCGTGCTTCGGCAGTGGGCGGTTTGCGCAATGCGCAGGCGTACGCCTCAAGGCTGGCCGGCCCGAGAACTGGACCAGCGATTCTAGCGTTGCTGTCTACTGCGCAATCCGGTTCAAGATGTACGGGTGCCGACCGGTGTTCTTCCCCTGCCTGAATTCAGTGCCCACTGGAGGATGGCCTATCAGGCCTGCCCGTGGGCAATCATCAGTATCTCAGTGGTTTATTTTATATATTTGCTGACATGCCATGGTCAGTGCCACAAGTACGGCGGCAGAGAAACATAAAAAATAGACTGGATATCTTGAAATGAGAGATGTCGGTTGATTGTGGTAGTCGTGACGAATTTTCAGGAAAGGTCGCTCTACAGATATATATGAGAAGAAGGAAATGAAAAGGATGGGTGGCCACGTGTACAAAATTGTGGCAATCAGCCTGTTCTCCACAGTAAGTCCATGCGGCAGATTCGACATGGCGAAGATGTCAAGAATGATGGTGTGCCATAGGTACATGCTGTAACTTATTGTGCCTATGAGAATCATGAAACGATTGCCAAACAGACTGCTTGCAATTTTGCTGGGTGAGGCCGCTCCGTAGATAAGTGAGGCTGCCAGCAGCGCGACTACAGTCTGGAAGAAATAGTAGAACGGATCACGTTTTTCGAACATGTTCCCGCGATGGCCAATCACCGCGATGAAAACAATGAAGCCCAGTATGCTCAGGAGGGTGATGATGTTGCCCTGGCGAGCGGATGCCGGTTTGTTGAGAAAAAGGTGAGCGCAGAGAATCCCTATGGAAAACTGATCGACGCGTCCGAGAAATGAGAAGAGATATGCCCCCTTGGGTTGAAATAATGAAGTGTTGAGTATGGAAACTCTGAATGCAATTGTCAGAAGAACAAGAGAAATGAAAAAAGCGCGGAAGGATTTGCAGCGAAATGCAATCACAAGAAGAAATGGCAGCACGACATAAAAATGTGCCTCCACTGGCAGAGACCAAAATGCTCCCCTCAGAGCAGGTGTTCCAAAGAAAATGTTTCCGAGAAGAACGTGTTGGGCCATCTCTGTCGGGGTTGGTATTTTCCCCAGGCCATACATAAGTATGTAAAGAAGCACCAGCAGTGTGAAATAAAATGCTGGAAGAAGACGTAGTGCCCTGCGTTTGTAGAACATCAAAGTTCTTTCCCAGAAAGGCGTGCTCTCCATATTTTTAAGGAAAGGCATCGACAGCAGAAAGCCAGAAAGCACGAAGAAGATGTCAACGCCCCACTCACCCATGCGAATGTTTCGCGTGATCCCTACTTCGATGCTTGTAAACGGAATAGTGAGGTTGATGCTGTTGCCTCCGCTGATGGACCAGGTGTGCAGGAGCAGAACCCACAGCACCGCCAAGCCTCTTATTCCAGTCAAATTGTCAAGATAGAGACCCGACGTGGTCTTTTTTTCCAGTTCCAAAAATTGCTTGAGGCTCATGGATTGGTAAGCATGATAATTATTTGTCTGGCGAGATGCCCGGGCAACGGCGTCCCATTGATCATGGATCTGGGCCGTTTTTTTTGAGGTGAAGGCGCATTGTAGGGGCGTGTCAGATAAATGACAAAAGACATCATCTGGTTTGATGTCGCATGCCAAGACAATGGTGTTCTGTTAGCGCGGGTTGCCCGACGCCCTCCTGGCAAGAAAAGCCGGATAGAGTTTTTGCGGTCAAGTCAGGGGGAGTAAAAAGCTGCCCATTCCTGCGCTGCTGGTTGCAGAGCAGTGTGTGCCAACTCCTTTTTCCTGGGCTACGGTCTCGTCAATCTGTCAACCGCGTACATCGGGAGTCAGGTCCGGAACCGCGTTGAAAAGGCATTCAGAGCCTCGGCCTTGACGTCTGAGGCTCTGAATGCTTCGGTGATGCGGAAAGTGGCTGCAACGGTAGGCGAAATGTCCGTTGCGGTGCCATTGCACGGTGTTCAAACTTCAGCATGACAGGCCGACGCCAGGAGTTCACCTATACCAACTGTGCGCCCGCCAATGTCAGTCGATCTGCATGCGGCAGTCTTCAGAAGGCCGCACAGTGGTTGCAGTGCATTCTTGCGTGTGGATCTTCAGTTAATTGGCCTGCAACGCCAACCCCGCATGCTCGCGCAGCGGATGAAAGTGAATCTTCGGAAACCGCTCCTGCGCCAGCCGCACGTCATAGGGCGAGGTGCACAGATAGGCCAGCGTGTCGGCCGCATCGCGCGCCATGCGCAGCGGGTAGGCGTTCTCGAATTCACGCAGTTCGCCCGGCGTGTCGGCCGTGATCCAGCGGGCGGCCGTGTACTGGCAGCCTTCTAGGCGGATGTCGCAGTCGTATTCGGTGTTCAGGCGGTGCTGCACCACTTCGAACTGCAGCTGGCCCACGGCGCCCAGCAGCATGTTGCCGCCGGCTTCGGGTTTGAAGACCTGGATGGCGCCTTCCTCGCCCAGCTGCATCAGGCCCTGCTGCAGCTGTTTGGTGCGCAGCGGGTTCTTGAGCACCACGGTCATGAACATTTCAGGGGCGAAGAAGGGCAGGCCCGTGAATTGCAGGCTCGCGCCGTCGGTGATGGTGTCGCCCAACTGCACGCCACCATGCGTGGTGAAGCCGATGATGTCGCCCGCATAGGCTTCTTCGACGGCTTCGCGGCGCTGGCTCATGAAGGTCACGACCGAGGTGGGGCGCAGTTCCTTGGCGGTGCGCTGCACCTTCATCTTCATGCCGGGTGTGTACTTGCCCGAGGCCACGCGCACGAAGGCGATTCGGTCGCGATGGTTGGCGTCCATGTTGGCCTGGACCTTGAAGACCACGCCGGAGAAGCCTTCGTCCTCGGGGTGGATGATCTTTTCCACAGGCTGCTTGTTGACCAGCAGCGAGCTTTTGCGGGGGCCGGGCGGGGGCGACATGTCGACCACGGCATCCAGCACTTCCATGACACCGAAGTTGTTCACGCCGGAGCCGAAGAAGACCGGCGTGAGCTTGCCGGCCAGGAAGGCCTCATGGTCCCAGGGGGCCGAGGCGCCCTGGGCCAGTTCCATGCTGTCGAGCGCGTCGTCAAAGGCCTGCCCGAAGCGCGCGCGCAGCTTGTCGGCCTCGGCCAGGGGGATGGCCTCGAAGTCCTGGGGGCGGCGTTCGCTGCCAGGCTGGAACACCGTCATGGTCTGGGTGAGCAGGTTGATGATGCCGCCAAACTGCTTGCCCTGGCCCACGGGCCAGGTGACGGGGGAGCAGGGCATGCCCAGCTCGCGCTCCACTTCGTCAAGAATGTCCAGCGGATCGCGCACTTCGCGGTCCATCTTGTTGACGAAGGTGATGATGGGCGTGTCGCGCTGGCGGCAGACCTCGATCAGGCGGCGGGTCTGCGATTCCACGCCGTTGGCGGCGTCGATCACCATCAGCGCCGAGTCCACGGCCGTGAGCACGCGGTAGGTGTCTTCCGAGAAGTCCTTGTGGCCCGGGGTGTCGAGCAGATTGACCACATGGTCGCGGTAGCTCATCTGCATGACCGAGCTGGCCACCGAGATGCCGCGCTGCTTTTCGATTTCCATCCAGTCGGAGGTGGCGTGGCGGCTGGCCTTGCGGCCCTTGACGGCGCCCGCGATCTGGATCGCGCCCGAGAACAGCAGCAGCTTCTCGGTCAGCGTGGTCTTGCCCGCGTCGGGGTGGGAAATGATGGCAAAAGTCCGGCGGCGCCGGGTTTCAGAGGCGTATGACACAGTATTGAGAGCGCAGAGGCAGGGCGGTGCCTGCCAGGAAAGGGAGACGTAATGTCTGTCGCGGGCGGCCATTGGGACATGGAGCCAAGCGAGGCCGCAAATGGCCGCCATTCTACTTTCGCACCGGGAATATCGGCGAACAGGGATGTAAGTCGTGTCCCTGGTTTCTTGATGCCGTCTTGATACGGCACGTCGCAATCTCAATCCGCTTTTGACAGCCCCGGCCCTAGAGTTTTCCCCATCGCAACAACAGGTGCCGCCATGCGGCGCCGATGCGGGAGAAATCCCTATGACCCTGACCGAAATCACCGGATGGCTGGGCGCCCTGGGCGCCCTGGCTGTGTTTGTCTACCTCGGATACGCATTGCTGCGGCCCGAACAGTTCTGAGGTGGCGCAGATGCAAGACCTGATCTTTATCGCCCTGAGCCTGGGCTGCTTCGGGGGCCTGCTGGCCTTCGTGGCGGCGCTGGGCCGGATTTGACTGCCTGAAAGGAGACCTCCATGTGGTTGACCTGGATGGAATATGCACTGGTGCTGCTGCTGATGACGGCGCTGGCCGTGCCCATGGGGCAGTGGCTGGCACGCTGCTTCACGAGTGAGCACCATGCCTGGATCGAGCGGCTGAGCTTTCGCGCTCTGGGCGTGAACCCGGCCGAGCGCATGGGCTGGCAGCGCTACGGGCTGGCGCTGCTGCTGTCCAACGGCGCCATGCTGCTGCTGGGCTATGCGCTGCTGCGCCTGCAGGGCTGGATGCCGCTCAATGCGCTGAGCAATGCGGCGCAGACACCGGACCTGGCCTTCAACACGGCCGTGTCCTTTGTGACCAATACCAACTGGCAGGCGTATTCGGGCGAGAGCAGCCTGTCCAACGCCACGCAGATGGTGGCCATCACCTTCATGATGTTCGCTGGCGCGACCACGGGCGTGGTCGCCGCGGCGGGTGTCATCCGCGGCCTGGCGCGCTCCAGTGCCTCGGACCTGGGCAACTACTGGGTGGACTATGTGCGCATGCTCTGGCGCGTGATGCTGCCGCTGAGCTTTGTGGTGGCCCTGGTCTATGTGTGGCAGGGTGTGCCTCAGACGCTGGATGGCCAGGTCTGGGCGACGACGCTGGAAGGCGCTCGCCAGCAGATTCTTCTCGGCCCCGTGGCCAGCCTGGAGAGCATCAAGCACATCGGCACCAACGGTGGCGGCTTCTTCGGCATGAATGCGGCCCATCCGTTCGAGAACCCCACGCCGCTGACCAACGCATTCCACATCCTGGGCATGCTGCTGATCCCGTCGGCGCTGACCTATGCGCTTGGCTCCATGCTGCTGCGCCGTCGCCAGGGCTGGGTGCTGTTCGGCGCCTGCCTGGTGATGTTCGTTGGCTTTCTGGCGCTGGTGTTCACGGCCGAGCAGGCCGGCAATCCGCTGCTCACGGCCGCAGGTGCCGACCAGCAGATCAGCGCCACCCAGCCGGGCGGCAACATGGAGGGCAAGGAGCTGCGCTTCGGCATCGCCGATACGGCGCTGTTCGTGACCACGACCACGGCCGCGACCACGGGCTCGGTCAATGCCATGCATGACTCGCTGACGCCCCTGGGCGGGCTGGTGCCGCTGGCGCAGATGATGCTCAACTGTGTGTTCGGCGGCGACGGCGTGGGCCTGATCAACCTGCTGCAGTACGCCATCCTCACGGTCTTCCTGGCCGGCATGATGATCGGCCGCACGCCCGAGTTCCTGGGCAAGAAGATCGAGGCGCGAGAGATCAAGCTGGTGATGCTGGCCGTGATGGCGCACCCGATCTCCATCCTGGGCTTCACGGCGTTGGCTGCGGTCTGGCCCGACACCATGGCCAGTCTGACCAACCGGGGGCCGCACGGCTTCTCGGAGGTGCTCTATGCCTATGCCTCGGGCACGGCCAACAACGGTTCGGCCTTTGCGGGCCTGAATGCGAACACGCCGTTCTTCAACACCACCATCGGCCTGGCCATGCTGGCTGGCCGCTATCTGACACTGCTGCCCATGCTGGCCCTGGCCGGCAGCCTGGCGGCCAAGCCCACCGTGCCTGCGGGGCCGGGCACCTTCCCGACGGCCACGCCGCTGTTCATGGGCTTGCTGGTCTTCGTGGTGGTAGTGGTCGGTGGACTGACCTTCCTGCCTTCGCTGGCCCTGGGCCCTGTGGTCGAGCAACTGCAGATGCTGTCAGGACAGGTCTATCCCTGAACACCCCTGAGCCCGTTTTTTTCCTGGCCGCCTGCTGTGCCTGACACAGCAGCGCGGCGGAGGTTTCCGAAATGCAAGTTCAAACACACACTTCCGGCCCGTTGCCGGTGCTGCGCACCGATGCGCAGGTTCCATCCCAGACCGATGCCGGCGGGCTGCGCTCGCTGTTCGGCCCCAGCCTGCGGTCGGCGCTGTTCGTCGCCGTGGTCACGGGCCTGGCGTATCCGCTGGTCACCACGCTCGTGGCCCAGGCCGCGTTTCCCAAGGCCGCCAATGGCAGCCTGATCACGCGCCAGGGCTCGGTCGTGGGCTCGGCCCTGATCGGGCAGGAGTTCGCTTCGCCCCGTTATTTCCAGGGTCGGCCCAGCGCCACCACGGCGCCGGATCCCGACAAGGCCGATGCCACGGTGGCCGCGCCCTACAACGCCGCGCTGTCGGCTGCCACCAACCAGGGGTCGACCCACGCGGCGCTCAAGGAGTCCGTGGCGGCGCGCGTGGCGGCCTACCGCGAACTCAATGGTCTGGCGGCAGATGCCGCTGTACCTGTGGATGCCGTGACGGCCTCGGCCTCCGGCCTGGATCCGCACATCTCTGTGGCCAATGCCGAGCTGCAGCTGTCGCGCGTGGCACGCGAGCGCCAGCTGCCTGTGGCCAAGGTCCAGGAACTGCTGCGCCAGCAGATGCAGCCGCGCGTTCTGGGCCTGCTGGGTGAGCCGCGCGTGAACGTGCTGCAGTTGAATCTGGCGCTGGACGATCTCTCGGCCGCGACGCTGCAGCCTGCGGCAGCCAATGCCGCCAAGGAGTAAGCCATGTCGCGCAAAACTGCTTTGTCCCTGTTCGATCCTTCGCTGGTGCGCCAGGCGCTGGGTGACTCCATCCGCAAGCTGGCACCGAGCGCGCAATGGCGCAACCCGGTGATGTTCGTGGTCTATCTGGGCGCCATCTTCACCAGCCTGCTCTGGGCCCAGGCCCTGGCGGGCGAGGGCGAGGCGCCTGCGGGCTTCATCCTGGCCATTGCGCTGTGGCTGTGGTTCACCGTGCTGTTCGCCAATTTTGCGGAGGCGCTGGCCGAGGGGCGCAGCCGCGCCCAGGCCGCGAGCCTGCGCAGCATGAAGCGCAGCACGGTCGCCAAGAAGCTGGAGCAGGCCAGCTACCAAAGCCGCTGGCATCCCGTGGGTGCGGAAGAACTGCGCTCGGGCATGTGGGTGCTGGTCGAGGCCGGCGACACCATACCGCTGGACGGCACGGTGATCGAGGGCGTGGCCTCGGTGGACGAGAGCGCCATCACCGGCGAATCGGCCCCCGTGATCCGCGAGGCCGGCGGCGACTTCTCTTCGGTCACCGGCGGCACGCGCGTGCTGTCGGACTGGCTGGTGGTGCAGATCACCGTGAACCCCGGCGAGTCCTTCCTGGACCGCATGATCTCCATGGTGGAGTCGGCCCGCCGCCACAAGACGCCCAACGAACTGGCGCTGACCATCTTGCTGGTCGGACTGACGCTGCTGTTCCTGCTGGTCATCGTCACGCTGCGGCCCTATTCGGCCTTTGCGGTGGAGCTGACGGGCAGCGGGCAGGTCGTGGGACTGACGGTGCTGGTCGCCCTGCTGGTGTGCCTGATCCCGACCACCATCGGCGGCCTGCTGTCGGCCATTGGCGTGGCAGGCATGAGCCGCATGATGCAGGCCAACGTGATCGCCACTTCGGGCCGCGCCGTGGAGGCGGCCGGCGACGTGGACGTGCTGCTGCTGGACAAGACCGGCACCATCACGCTGGGCAACCGCCAGGCCAGCGAATTCCTGCCCGCTCCCGGCGTGACGGCCGCGCAGCTGGTCGATGCGGCGCAGCTGGCATCACTGGCCGACGAGACACCCGAGGGCCGCAGCGTGGTCGTGCTGGCCAAGGAAATGCATGGCCTGCGCGAGCGTGACCTGGCAACCCTGCATGCCGTCTTCGTGCCCTTCACGGCCCAGACGCGCATGAGCGGCGTGGACATGCCGCAGCCCGACGGCGGCACGCGCAGCCTGCGCAAGGGCGCGGCCGACGCCGTGCGCCGCCACGTCGAAGCCATGGGCGGCAAGTTCCCGCCCGCCATGCTCAAGGTGGTGGAGGATGTCTCGCGGCGCGGCAGCACGCCGCTGGTGGTGGCCGATGGCGCCCGCGTGCTGGGCGTGATCGAGCTCAAGGACGTGGTCAAGCACGGCATACGCGAACGCTTTGCCGAGCTGCGCCGCATGGGCATCAAGACCGTGATGATCACGGGCGACAATCCGCTCACGGCCGCCGCCATTGCGGCCGAGGCCGGCGTGGACGACTACCTTGCCGAAGCCACGCCCGAGGACAAGCTGCGCCTGATCCGCGAACACCAAGCCGCCGGCCGGCTGGTGGCCATGACCGGCGACGGCACCAATGACGCACCCGCACTGGCCCAGGCCGACGTGGCCGTGGCCATGAACAGCGGCACCCAGGCGGCCAAGGAAGCCGGCAACATGGTGGACCTGGACAGCAACCCGACCAAGCTCATCGAGGTCGTGGAGACCGGCAAGCAGATGCTGATGACGCGCGGTGCGCTGACCACCTTCAGCGTGGCCAACGACGTGGCCAAGTACTTCGCCATCATCCCGGCCGCCTTCGTGGGCACGTATCCGCAGCTGTCGGCGCTCAATGTCATGGGACTGGCCAGCCCGGGCTCGGCCATCCTGAGCGCCGTGATCTTCAACGCGCTGATCATCATCGTCCTGATACCGCTGGCTTTGCGTGGCGTGCCCTACCACGCCATCGGCGCCTCGGCCCTGCTGCGGCGCAACCTGCTGGTCTACGGGCTGGGGGGCCTGGTCGTCCCCTTCATCGGCATCAAGCTGATCGACATGCTGCTGGTGGCTTTCGGCCTGGCCTGATCTTTGGCGGCAAGCCTGCCCGCCCGGGCAGGCACCGCCTTGCTTTCTCTGTACAAAAACCAAGATGAAATCCGTTTCTTCCATGACGGCCGCTTGTGCCGTCCCCCGTTTCTTCCCCCGTGCCTCGCTGGCTGCACTGTTGTCGCTGGCGGCTGCGTCCTGCCATGCCCAGGCCGAGACCTCTCCCGTCAACGCTGCCAGTGCCGATGCCCAGCAATCGCCCGCACCCGCCTACGCGCTCACCGGCAGCGTGGCGCTGCTCAGCGACTACCGTTTCCGTGGCATCTCGCAAAGCTGGATGGGGCCGGCGCTGCAAGGCGGGCTGGAGCTGTCGCTGCCGCGCGGCGCCTACCTGGGCGTGTCCGGCTCCAGCGTGTCGCGCCACAGCTATCTGGACGGCCGCGCGCTGGAGCTTGACCTGTACGGCGGCTGGCGCACCGAGCTGCTGCCGGGCTGGACGGGCGACATCGGCCTGCTGCACTACAACTACCCCGGCGCGCGCGTGCCCCGCGGGGATGGCAGCGGCGGCGTGCGCTACGACACCACCGAGGCCTATCTGGGCGTCACCCACGGCGGCTTCAGCGCCAAATGGTCGCTGGCGCTGACGCCTTACTTCGGCCTGCGCGACAGCACGGCGGCCACGGCCTTTGCCGAGGCACTTCCCGGCAGCGGCAGCTCACGCGGCAGCAGCTATCTGGACCTGAACTACCAGCATCCGCTGGGCGACTGGGCGGTGCTGGGCCTGCATGCCGGCCACACGCAGGTGCGCAACTACAGCGAACTGTCGTACGCCGACTGGCGCGTCTCGCTGGCCCGCAGCTGGGGGCCATGGACGGCCACGCTGGCCTGGGCCGGCACCTCGGCCGACACGCGCTACTACCGCGCGGCCAATGCGGCAGGCCAGATGCAAAGCCTGGGCCGCAGCGGCTGGGTGCTGTCGCTGTCGGCGGCGTTCTAGTGTGGGAGCACGCTCTGGTGCTAGGCTGAGAACCATGCCCATTTCGTCCTCTGCCGAGCCGGCGCCGCCCGGTCTGCCGCGCCCCGATCCCGACGCCCTGGTCGCGCGCCTGCGCCATGAGCGGGCGCAGGAGGGGCGGGGCAAGCTGCGCATCTACTTCGGATCGAATGCAGGCGTGGGCAAGACCTACGCCATGCTGGCCGCCGCCCAGCGCGAACGCCAGGGGGGCCGCGAGGTTCTGGTGGGACTCGTGGAAACCCATGGCCGCAAGGAAACGGCGCAGCAGCTGCATGGCCTGGAGCAACTGCCGCTGCGCGAGCTGCCGCACCAGGGACGGACGCTGCGCGAGTTCGACCTGGATGCGGCGCTCGCGCGGCGTCCGCGCGTGCTGCTGCTCGATGAACTGGCGCACAGCAATGCGCCAGGCTCACGCCATCCCAAGCGCTGGCAGGACGTGCAGGAGTTGCTGGACGCAGGCATCGATGTCTGGACCACGATCAACGTGCAGCACCTGGAAAGCCTGAACGACGTGGTGGGCGGCATCGTCGGCATCACGGTGCGCGAGACCGTGCCCGACCAGATCTTCGACGATGCCGACGAGGTCATCGTCGTCGACATCTCGCCCGACGAGCTGCTGCGCCGCTTGAAGGACGGCAAGGTCTACATGATGGAGCAGGCCGAGCGGGCCTCGCGCAACTTCTTCAGGCGCGGCAACCTGCTGGCGCTGCGCGAGCTGGCACTGCGCCGCACGGCCGACCGCGTGGACGAGGACATGCGCGACTACCGGCGCGAGCGCTCCATAGGCACGGTCTGGCCTGCGCGTGAGCGCCTGCTGGTGGCCGTGGCAGGGCACGCGGGCGACGACGCCCTGGTGCGCCAGGTGGCGCGCATGGCACGCCGGCTGGATGCTGGCTGGATGGTGGTGTACGTGGACGCGCCCCAGCGCCAGCACCGCCCACGCAGCGTGCAGGCCGCCGTGCTCAAGACCCTGGCCCTGGCCGCACGCCTGGGGGCCGAGACGGCCACGCTGCCGGGCGCCGATGTGGCCGAGGCCCTGGTTGCCTTCGCGCGCGAGCGCAACGCCAGCCGCCTGGTGCTGGCCCAGCCGCCGCGCCCGGCATGGTCGCCCTGGCGCTGGTGGGGCCGCAGCCTGCCCGACCGCATCGTCCAGCTGCATCCCGACATCGACGTGCTGGTGCTCTCCGGGGGCTCCAGCGCGGCCCGGACCGAGGCCGCGCCTGCCGCACCGCTGCGGCGCAGGCCGCTGCCCTGGAAGGGCTATGCCGGCGTGACCCTGGCCTGCTTGACCGCCACGGTGCTGGCCGAGCAGCTGCTGCGCATCTTCGACCCGGCCAACGTGGTGATGCTGTTCCTGCTCATCGTCGTGCTGTCTTCGTTGCGCTGGGGGCGTGGCCCGGGCGCCTGGGCGGCGCTGCTGTCGGTACTGTGCTTCGACTTTTTCTTTGTGCCCCCGCGCGGATCCTTCCATGTCAACGACACGCAGTACCTGTTCACCTTCGTGCTGATGCTGGGCGTGGCCCTGGTCTGCGGCCAGCTCATGGCGCGGCTGCGCCACGAGGCGCGCGTGGCGGCCGAGCGCGAGCGGCGCGCGGGCGCCCTGGCGCGGCTGGCGCGCGACCTTTCGGGCGCGCTCACGCAGGAGCAGGTGGTGGAGATTGCGCTGAGCACGGTCTCGGGCGTGTTCGACGCCCAGGCCGGGCTGCTGTTGCCCGATGCCGACGAGCGCCTGCGCCCCGCCGGCGGCGGCTCCTGCCCCATGGACGACAGCATTGCGCGCTGGGCCATGGACCACGGCCAGCAGGCCGGCCAGGGCACGGACACGCTGCCGGCCGCGCCGGCCCGCTACGTGCCGCTGGCGGCGCCCGTGCGCATGCGGGGCGTACTGGTGCTGCAACTGCGTGCGCCCCAGCGCCTGGAGGTGCCCGAGGAGCAGCGCCTGCTGGAGGCCTGTGCCAGCCAGGTGGCGCTGGCGCTGGAGCGTCAGCACTTCGTGGCCGTGGCCCAGCAGACCCAGATCGCCATGGAGGGCGAGCGCATGCGCAACACCTTGCTGTCGGCCGTCTCGCACGACCTGCGCACGCCGCTGACCACCATCCTGGGCGCGGCCGAGGCCGCGCAGCGCCATGTGCCGCCGGGCGGCGCAGCCGACATGCTGGAGCAGGTCCGCATCCAGGCCCAGGCCATGCAGCGACTGGTGGAGAACCTGCTGGACATGGCGCGCCTGCAGCAAGGCGGCGTGCACCTGCAGCGCGAATGGCTGCCGCTGGATGAAGTGGTCGGCAGCGCGCTGCGCCAGATGCGCGCGCGCCTGCACGAGCATCCCGTGAGCACCGACGTGCCCGCCAGCCTGCCGCTGCTGCAGCTCGATGCCGTGCTCATGGAGCGCGTGCTGGTCAACCTGCTGGACAACGCCGCCAAGTACACGCCGGCCGGCACGCCGCTGACCATCCACGCACGCGAACAGGACGGCGAAGTGCTTGTGGCCGTGCAGGATGGCGGGCCCGGCCTGCCGCCACACCTGCCCGTGGAGACGCTGTTCGAGCCCTTCACGCGCGGCACGGCCGAGTCCACCGTCTCGGGCATAGGTCTGGGGCTGGCGCTGGTGCGCAGCATTGTCGAGGCCCATGGCGGGCGCATCGAGGCCGCTGCCGCGCGCCCAGGCCCCGGCACCGTGTTCACGCTGCGCTTTCCGGTGCCGGAGCAGCCATTGCTCGATTAGAGTCTTGCGCCATGAGCACGCCCACCAACCGCATCCTGATGATCGAGGACGACCCCGGCATCCGCCGCTTCGTGCGCCTGGTGCTGGAGGACGAGGGCTGGCAGGTCTTCGAGGCCGACAGCGCGCGCCGGGGCCTGATCGAGGCGGCGAGCCGCCAGCCCGATCTGGTCATCCTCGACCTGGGCCTGCCGGATGCCGACGGCAAGCAGGTTCTCACCGAGCTGCGCGGATGGTCCTCCGTGCCCGTGCTCGTGCTTTCCGCGCGCGAGCGCGAGGACGAGAAGGTGGCCGCCCTGGACGCCGGCGCAGACGATTACCTGGTCAAGCCTTTCGGTGTGCCCGAGCTGCTGGCCCGGCTGCGCGTGATGCTGCGCCGCCGCCAGCAACTGGGGGCCGCAGGCGGCGCAGTTGCATCCAGCCAGGTGCACTTCGGCCAGGTGCAGGTGGACCTGGCCACGCACGAGGTGCGGCGTGCGGGCCAGCCGGTGCACCTCACGCCCATCGAATTCCGCCTGCTGGCGGCGCTGATCGCCGCCCAGGGCCGTGTGATGACCCACCGCCAGCTGCTGCTGCAGGTCTGGGGACCCGAATACCTGGGCCGTGCCCATTACCTGCGCGTGCACATGGCCAATCTGCGCCAGAAGATCGAGGACGAGCCGGCCCAGCCGCGCCACCTGGTGACCGAGCTGCAGGTGGGCTACCGGCTTGTGGGGCTGGGCGGTGAGGCATCCCCGGGATCGGTATAATCAGCGCCTCTCCGAGGAGCGTTGCAGCAGGCCCATTCACCAGATGCGGTCTGCGAGGCTCGGAGTCATACCTGCAACGACGCTCGCCCACGCTTTCTGTGCGGTGAGCTTTTTTTCGTCTCCCGCAGAACGTGGTTTTTCATTCATCTTTTGGAGAAAACCATGAACGCTGCTGTTCGTCCCGTTTCCGCCGACACGGCCATCGCTGACATTTCCCTCGCCGCCTGGGGCCGCAAGGAAATCCTGATCGCCGAAACCGAAATGCCCGGCCTGATGGCCACGCGCGAGGAATTCGCCGCGGCACAGCCGCTCAAGGGCGCGCGCATCGCCGGCTCGCTGCACATGACCATCCAGACGGCCGTGCTGATCGAGACGCTCAAGGCCCTGGGCGCCGACGTGCGCTGGGCCTCGTGCAACATTTTCTCGACGCAGGACCATGCCGCCGCCGCCATCGCCGCCACGGGCACGCCCGTGTTCGCCATCAAGGGTGAATCGCTGGCCGACTACTGGGACTACACCCACCGCATCTTTGAATTCGGCGCCGCCGGTACCGAAGGCGAAGGCCCCAACATGATCCTGGACGACGGCGGCGATGCCACCATGCTGCTGCACCTGGGCATGCGCGCCGAAAAGGACCTGTCCGTGCTGGACAACCCCGCCTCCGAGGAAGAGAAGATCGCCTTCGCCGCCATCCGCGCCAAGCTGGCCCAGGACCCCACCTGGTACACGCGCAAGAGCGCCCACATCATCGGCGTGACCGAAGAGACCACCACCGGCGTGCACCGCCTCAACGAGATGTCGGCCAAGGGCACGCTGAAGTTCCGCGCCATCAACGTCAACGACTCCGTCACCAAGAGCAAGTTCGACAACCTCTACGGCTGCCGCGAATCGCTGGTGGACGGCATCAAGCGCGCCACCGACGTGATGATCGCCGGCAAGGTCGCCGTGGTGGCCGGCTACGGCGACGTGGGCAAGGGCTGCGCCCAGGCGCTGCGCGCGCTGTCGGCCCAGGTCTGGGTCACCGAGATCGATCCCATCAACGCCCTGCAGGCGGCCATGGAAGGCTACAAGGTCGTGACCATGGAGTGGGCGGCAGACAAGGCCGACATCTTCGTGACCACCACCGGCAACCGCGACATCATCCGCCACGAGCACATGGTGGCCATGAAGAACGAAGCCATCGTCTGCAACATCGGCCACTTCGACAACGAGATCGACGTCGCCTCCATCGAGCAGTACCAGTGGGAAGAGATCAAGCCCCAGGTGGACCACATCACCTTCCCTGACGGCAAGAAGATCATCCTGCTGGCCAAGGGCCGCCTGGTGAACCTGGGCTGCGCCACCGGCCACCCCAGCTTCGTGATGAGCGCCTCGTTCGCCAACCAGACCATCGCCCAGATCGAGCTGTTCACCAAGCCCGATGCCTACGAGGTCGGCAAGGTCTACGTGCTGCCCAAGATCCTGGACGAGAAGGTTGCCCGCCTGCACCTGAAGAAGGTTGGCGCCATGCTGACCGAGCTGACGGACGGCCAGGCTGCCTATATCGGCGTGAGCAAGCAGGGTCCCTACAAGCCCGAAACTTATAGGTATTAAGCACCCCCTGAGGCGCTGACGCGCCTTCCCCCTCTCTACCCGCTTCGCGGGGGAGGGGGACGACGCCCTCGCTGCGGGGCGGCCCTTGCTTGGCGTCCCTGAGTTGGGTCGCGCCGGTTTCGGGTATTAGTCAACTGAGATTTCCTGGAGCGACGCTATGCGCGCAGATGTATTTTTGGTGGAAGCCGGCCATGCGGCCACGCGCTCGCAGGCGCAGCGGCTGATTGCGGGTGGCGTGCAGTGGCGCATGACGCCGTTGACGCCGTGGAAGAAGGTCGCCAAGAACGGCGACGAGATTCCCGCAGGTGCCGAGCTGCAGTTGCTGGACGGGGCCGAGGCCCGGTTCATCTCGCGCGGCGGGCTGAAGCTGGAAGGCGCGCTGGCGGCCACCAAGCTGTCGGTGGACGGCCTGCGCTGCCTGGACGTGGGCCAGAGCACGGGCGGTTTCACCGACTGCCTGCTGCAGGCAGGCGCCGCCCAGGTCATCGGCGTGGACGTGGGCCATGGCCAGCTGCATGACCGGCTGCGCTCGGATGCGCGCGTGATCTGCGTCGAAGGCGTCAATGCCCGCGCGGTGACGGCCGAGGGCCTGCAGGAGGCCTGCGAGGAAGTGCTGTCCGAACGCTGGGAAGAAGATCCCGACGACAACGACACCCAGCCCGTGGCGCCCTATGCCTGGATGCGCAACGGCGGCGTGGTCGACGAGGACTACGACGACAGCGACGACGCCAAGGAAAACGAGATCGAGGCCTTCAAGGCCGAGCGCGCGGCCAAGGGCAAGGCGCGCGATGAGGGCACGGTGGCCACGCAGCGCCGCCGCCGCGCCGAGTTTGCCGACGTGGACATCACGCCGCAGTTCGACTTCGTCACGGGCGATCTGTCCTTCATCTCTCTGACCCTGGTGCTGCCGGCCGTCACGCGCCTGCTCAAGCCGCATGGCCAGCTGCTGATGCTGGTCAAACCGCAGTTCGAGCTGCAGCCGGGCCAGGTCGGCAAGGGCGGCATCGTGCGCGATGCGGCCCTGTTCACCGAGGTGGAGCAGCGCATCCGCACCTGCCTGGGCGAGCTGGGCCTGGAGGTCAAGGGCTGGATGGAGTCGGCCATCGAAGGCGGCGACGGCAACCGCGAATTCTTCGTGCATGCCCAGCAGGCGGCCGTGGTGAAGGAGCCAGAGCAGCCTGAAACGCAGGACGACGACGAGCCCCGCTCGGCCGTGAAGGCCGCTCCTAAGCCGGCCGCGCCTAAGCGCGTGTCCCGCACCGTGCTGCGCGAGCAGCGCAACGAGCGTGTGATCGACACCAGTACCGAGTTCGGCGTGCCCGGTCCGGGCCGCGCCAAGCTGCGCAAACGCAACGAATGAAACACTGAGCAGCGAGTCTTACATGAGCTTTCCGATCAGCTTCGAGTTCTTCCCGACCAAGACGCCCGAGGGCGCGACCAAGCATGTGCAGGTGCGCAAGAACCTCTATGCGCGCAAGCCCCAGTTCTGCTCCGTCACCTATGGCGCGGGCGGCTCCACGCAGACGGGCACCTTCGCCATGGTGCGTGACATCCAGAACGAAGGCGTCAGCGCGGCATCGCATTTCTCCTGCGTGGGCGCCACGCACGACAAGGTGCGCGCCGAACTGCAGGAGCTGAAGGCCATGGGCGTGCGCCGCATCGTCGCGCTGCGCGGCGACCTGCCCAGCGGCTATGGCCTGGGTGGCGAATTCCAGTACGCCAGCGATCTCGTGGAATTCATCCGCCGCGAGTTCGGCGACTGGTTCCACATCGAGGTGGCGGCCTACCCGGAGGTCCATCCGCAGGCGAAATCCCCACAGTCCGATCTGGATGCGTTTGCGGCTAAAGTGCGCGCTGGCGCGGATTCCGCGATCACCCAATATTTCTACAATGCCGACGCCTACTGCCGTTTCGTTGATGCGGCGCGCGGCATGGGGCTTGATGCACCGGTTGTTCCCGGCATCATGCCCATCACCAGCTCTACGCAGCTGATGCGCTTCTCGGACGCCTGCGGCGCCGAGATCCCGCGCTGGATCCGCCTGCGTCTGCAGGCTTACGGAGATGACACGGCGTCCATTCGCGCCTTCGGCCTCGATGTCGTGTCCCGTCTATGCGAGCAGTTGCGCAGCCAGGGCGCTCCCGGGCTGCACTTCTATACGATGAACCAGAGCGTCGCCACGCTGGAAATCTGCGATCGATTGGGCCTTTGAGCGCGCAGCCACTGCGCCGGCCCCGGGCGACCCTCTAGAACTTGGGAACGGTCAGGCGTTCCCTGGAGGTTTTTGCCCATGGATCGTGGTTTTCGACGCCTGCACTGGCGCTGGCTGGCCATGTGCGCCATCACCGCCACCCTGGCCGGCTGCGCGCCGGCTCCCGTGGCACAAAGCGATGCCGAGTCCGGCGCCCTGACCGCAGGTGCGGCGGCAATGGATGAAGGCCAGACGCCAGCGGCCGTGCCCTCGGCCGGCAAGCGCGGTGGCCGCACATCGCGGGCCGCGCAGCCGGCCAGCAAATCCCCGGATGCCAAGCCCTCCGAGTCGGCCTCGCCCGAAGACAGTGCCGAGGCTCCCTCCAATCCCGACTTCGCCCTCGTGCCCTCGCGCGACAGCGACCAGCAAGGCCTAGCCTCCTGGTATGGCCCGGGCCTGCATGGCCGGCTGACCGCCAGCGGCGAGCGTTTCGACAAGGAAGAATTGACGGCCGCGCACCGCAGCTTTGCCTTCGGCAGCCGCGTCTGCGTGCGCAGCGCCGCCACGGGCAAGACAGTGGTGGTGCGCATCAACGACCGCGGGCCGTTTGCGCCTGGCCGCGTGATCGATCTGAGCCAGGCCGCAGCGCAGGAGCTGGGCATGGTCGGCCTGGGCATCAAGCCCGTGGAGCTGTGGCAGCTCGACGATGGTGAGCAGGAATGCCCCGAAACCCTGGTCACGGCCAGGAAGGCCAAGTCCATCGAGAAGACGCAGCAGGCCAAGGCACAGGCACAGACAACACAGGCACGGACCCGGGTTCAGGCCAAGGCGCCGGTGCGTCCGCGTGTCCAGGCCAAGGCGCCTGCCCCCAGGCCCAATGCACGCACGGCCGTGGCCAGCCGTGCCGTCCCTGCCGCCAAGCCGGTGGCGAAGGCTGCGGCGCCCGCCGCTGCCTCGTCCACCGCAGTGGCCTCTGCGGCCTCGAACGCGCGCTGAACGGGCTCAGCCGCCGGATTCGAGCGTGAAGGCCGCGTTCTCGTCCTGACCGAGCAGCTTGACCAGCTGCGGCATGGCCGGCTTGAGCTGTTCCTTGAGATTGAACGGCGGATTGATCAGGAACATGCCGCTGGCCGGCAGGCCGCCGCGCTCCGAGGTCTTGTTGCTCTTGACCGTGAGCTCCACATGCAGCCAGCTCCTGCCGGCCTTGGTGGTCATGGTCTTCAGGCGGCGCGGCAGATCGTGCGCCTCGGGGCGCGGGATGATCGGATACCAGAACGCATACGTGCCTGTGGCAAAGCGCTTGAGGCTGTCGGCCGCCATGTCCAGCACCTTGGCGTAGTCGCTCTTGAGCTCGTAGCTGGGGTCGCACAGCACCAGGGCTCGGCGCGACGGCGGCGGCAGGAATTTCTTGATGCCCTCGAAGCCGTCCTCGTGCAGCACGGCCACCTGGCGGCCGGCTTCGAGCTGGGCAATGTTGCCGGCCAGCGAGCGCATGTCGGTGGGATGCAGCTCGAAGACCTTGAGCTTGTCGCGCTCCTGCACGCGCAGCAGGGACTGGATGATGAACGGCGAGCCCGGATAGTTGCGCAGCTGCGCTCCCTGGTTGAAGGAACGCACCGAGGCGATGTAGGCCTGCAGCACCGGGGCCAGCTCGGACTCCTTGGCCTGGGCCAGGCGCAGGATGCCGTCTGCGGCCTCGCCGCTCTTGTTGGCATAGTCGCCATCCAGACGGTACAGGCCGGCGCCGGCGTGCGTGTCCAGCACCGTAAGGGCGGCCTCCTTCTGGAGGAGGTATTGCAGGGTGGCGATCAGCACGGTGTGCTTGAGCACATCGGCATGGTTGCCTGCATGGAAGGCGTGGCGGTAACTGAACATAGGCGTGATGGTAACCAGCCGCGCTGGCGGGTGGACACCCATGGCGGCTGCAAGGTTGCCCGGCGCTGGCGCCTCGCGGCGAGGGCTGCCGGGGACTTGCGGATCGGGGGGATGGTGCGGTTGCGCCAGTTTTGTATAATGGCGGGCTTCGCAGCGATTTTATGGGTCCCGCGGCGAAGTTTACATCCCCGCCTAAGAGGCTTCCTTTTTGAAGAAGCACCGACCGCGGAAAAGGGCCCGCCAAACCTTTCTTGAAAGAGAAAACTCATGTCTACATTCAGCGCAAAGCCCGCTGAGGTGCAACACGAGTGGTTTGTGATTGACGCCACCGATAAGGTGCTCGGACGTGTCGCCAGCGAAGTGGCACTCCGTCTGCGCGGCAAGCACAAGGCCATTTACACACCTCACGTTGACACCGGCGACTTCATCGTCATCATCAACGCCTCCAAGCTCAAGGTCACCGGCACCAAGAACCTGGACAAGGTGTACTACCGCCACTCTGGTTTCCCCGGCGGCATCACTGCCACCAACTTCCGCGACATGCAGGCCAAGTTCCCCGGCCGCGCTCTGGAAAAGGCCGTCAAGGGCATGCTGCCCAAGGGTCCCCTGGGCTACGCAATGATCAAGAAGCTCAAGGTGTACGGCGGTGCTGAGCATCCCCACACCGCCCAGCAGCCCAAGGCTCTGGAAATCTAAGGAGACCTAGATGATTGGTGATTGGAACAATGGCACCGGCCGTCGCAAATCCAGCGTCGCACGCGTGTTCCTGAAGAAGGGCTCCGGCAAGATTACCGTGAATGGCAAGGACATTCAGGAATACTTTGGCCGCGAAACTTCGATCATGATCGCAAAGCAGCCCCTGGCTCTGACGAGCAACCTGGAAGCTTTCGACATTCAAGTGAACGTCCACGGTGGTGGTGAATCCGGCCAGGCCGGCGCTACCCGCCACGGCATCACCCGCGCCCTGATCGACTATGACGCAGCGCTCAAGCCCGTCCTGAGCCAAGCCGGCTTCGTGACGCGTGACGCTCGTGAAGTCGAACGTAAGAAGGTCGGCCTGCGCTCCGCACGCCGCGCCAAGCAGTTCTCCAAGCGTTAATCCGCTGGCACTGCAGGAAAGTCCCCCGGGGCTTTCCCCAGAAAAAAACCGCCTTTGCCGGCGGTTTTTTTCTGGGCGATGCAAACCTTTCTCATTCAGTGGGCAATGCCCCCACTTGCACTGTCGTCAAGCCGGCAGCCCCGGGAATTCCCGAGCCCTTTGCTGTACCATTCGGGCCAATTGAGAACTTCGGAGTATCCCCATGAGCGCCGTCGCAGAAATCACCGAAACCACCACCGCCGAAATGCCCACCCCGATCGTCTTCACCGACAGCGCAGCTGCCAAGGTGGCCGATCTGATCGCCGAGGAAGGCAACCCTGACCTGAAGCTGCGCGTGTTCGTGCAAGGTGGCGGCTGCTCGGGCTTCCAGTACGGCTTCACCTTCGACGAGATCACCAACGAAGACGACACGACCATGACCAAGAATGGCGTGTCGCTGCTGATCGACGCCATGAGCTACCAGTACCTGGTGGGTGCCGAGATCGACTACAAGGAAGACCTGCAGGGCGCGCAGTTCGTGATCAAGAATCCCAACGCGTCCACCACCTGCGGCTGCGGATCGAGCTTCTCGGTGTAAGCCTTGTCGGCCGCGCTGCAGTGAAGCCCGCAGCAGCCCGCCGCACAACACGCCACCAACCGCCGCGCAGCAATGCGCAGGCGGTTTTTTAACGCCTGCGCCCTCCCTGCCTTGCCATGATTCCTGAAGACAAAAGCGCTTCCGCCTCCACCACATCCTCCTCGCGTTCGGTGCTCCTATGGCTCGTGGCCATCGGCTTTTTCATGCAGACGCTGGACGGCACCATCGTCAATACCGCGCTGCCCACCATGGCCGAGGCCCTGGGCGAGAGCCCGCTGCGCATGCAGTCCGTCATCGTCGCCTATTCGCTGACCATGGCCATGCTGATCCCGGCATCGGGCTGGATGGCCGACCGCTTCGGCACGCGGCGCGTCTACCTGTGGGCGATTGCGCTGTTCGTGCTGGGATCGGTGCTGTGCGCGATTGCTCCCAACCTGCAGCTGATGGTGGCCGCACGCGTGCTGCAGGGCATGGGCGGGGCGCTGCTCATGCCCGTGGGCCGGCTGGCCGTGCTGCGCGCCTTTCCGCGCGAGCAGTTCCTCAAGGCCATGAGCTTCGTGGCCATTCCCGGCCTGGTCGGGCCGCTGATCGGCCCCACGCTGGGCGGCTGGATGGTGGAGTACGTGAGCTGGCACTGGATCTTCCTGGTCAACGTGCCCGTGGGCCTGATCGGCCTGGCCGCTACCCTGCGCTTCATGCCCGTGGGCGACCGCTTCGCCGTCAAGCGCTTCGACGGCGTGGGCTATGCGCTGCTGGCCTTCGGCATGGTGGCCGTGTCGCTGGCGCTGGACAGCATGTCGGGCAAGGGCATCCACGGCGCCATGGTCTTCGTGCTGCTGATCTTCGGCTTGGCCAGCCTGGCCGCCTACTGGCTGCATGCGCTGCGCCGGCCCGACCCGCTGTTCGCCCCCGAGCTGTTCGCCGTGCGCAGCCTGCGCGTGGGCCTGCTGGGCAATCTGTTCTCGCGCCTGGGCAGCTCCTGCATGCCCTTCCTGATCCCGCTGGTGCTGCAGGTCTGCCTGGGCTTTTCGCCGCTGCAGGCCGGCATGATGATGCTGCCCACGGTGCTGGCCAGCATGGCCATGAAGCGCCAGACCACCACGCTGATCCAGCGCATCGGCTACCGCCGCGTGCTCATGGGCAACACCCTGGTGCTGTCGCTGATGATCGCCAGCTTCGGCACGGTCTCCACGGCGCTGCCGCTGTGGGTGGTCATCGTCCAGCTGCTGATCTTCGGCGCCACCAACTCCATGCAGTTCACGGCCATGAACACCGTCACGCTCAAGGACCTGGATGCCGGCAACGCCAGCAGCGGCAACAGCCTGCTGTCCATGGTGCAGATGCTGGCCATGGGCATGGGCGTGGCCGCCGCAGGTGCGGTGCTGGCCGGTTTCAGCGAATGGTTCGGCGGCGATACGCCGCAGCACACCCTCAATGCCTTCCGCGCCACTTTCGTCTGCATGGGCGCGGTGACGCTGGCCTCGACCATGATCTTCTCGCAGCTGGGCGACGATGAGGATGTGCGGCCCAAGCCTTTGGTGCCGGCCGAGCACGAGTGAGGGCTGCCGTCGGGCTTCACGCCTTCTTGGAGAAGAACACCACTTCGGGCAGGCCCTCGAAGTGGGCGTCACAGGTCAGCAGTCCGGCCCCATGGTGCCGTGCCGTGGCGTAGACGATGGCATCCGCCATGGCGAGTCCGTGGGCCCGGTGCATGTCGGCGGCCAGCAGGGCAAGCCTGGTATCGAGCGGCACGACCACGCATTTCTGCGTATAGGCAATCATCTGATCTGCCGCTTCCTCGCCAATCTCCCGAACCAGCCATTTGGAAAGCTCCAGCTGAACGATGGTGGGAACGATGCACTGCGGCTTGTCCGGAAGCTGCGCGGCCAGGCGGCGACCCAGGGCGCTTGCGATAAGCCATTCGATCCAAGCGGAAGTATCGACCACGCGCATGGCTAAGGCTGCCATCAGCTTCGGTCTTCGCGATCTCGGTAGCCGTCCGTGCGTGCTCCCTTGGCGATGCCGGCCAGTTGTTCGAGTTCAGGCACGGGCATCAACAGCACGCCCTTGCCTTTGGGAATGAACACGAATTCCTGACCCGCCTGCCAGTGCTGCTCATCGCGCACGTTCTTGGGGATGGATATCTGGAATTTGCTGGACAGAGTGGCCGTGGTGCTCATCGCTGCGCTCCGGGGATCGATGGAGATTTGGTAAGAATACGCGAAGGCAGGTGCAAGTCACACTGGTTCCCATGCAGCGTGCTTGCGTACGGTTTCGCGAAGGCAGGCCAGAGCCTGGGTCGCAAGTTTTGAAACCTGAACCGCTGCAATCCACACTTTTGTTGCGGGTTTACCCTTGTTTTTGGCAAGGATATATGGCAGCCCGCATAGGAAATATCGAGGCCGTCTTATGCGTTTGGGCGGGGCTGGACTTAATCTCGCGTACATCCGCAGGACTTACGCAAGCAAGAACGCAAACACGCCATCGCCACAGGGCCAGCGGCTTTCTTCCTCGGAATTTGCGTAAGTCGTGATCCGAACAGTCCACGCACCAGCAGTTGCCCCCACGAGCATGAGCCAGAGCCCCAGTTCCCAACCCATCCGCTTCTATCACCGCGGCCAGATCGTCGAGGTACAGGGGCCGCATCCCACGCGCTCGGTGCTCGACTGGCTGCGCGGCGACGCGCGCTGCACCGGCACCAAGGAGGGCTGCAACGAAGGTGACTGCGGCGCCTGCACCGTGGTCATCGCCGAGCTGGCCGAAGACGGCGCGCCCGACGCCGTGGGCGGCCTGCAGCTGCAGACGGTCAATGCCTGCATCCAGTTCCTGCCCACGCTGCACGGCAAGGCGCTGTTCACGGTGGAGGACGTCAAGGGCCAGTGCGCCGGCAAGCAGGGCTGTGCCACGGGCAAGCCCGCAGGCGGTGCCGAGCTGCACCCCGTGCAGCAGGCGCTGGTGGACTGTCACGGCTCCCAATGCGGCTTTTGCACGCCGGGCTTCGTGATGTCGCTGTGGTCGGCCTACGAGCACCACCAGCAGGCCGGCACGCGTCCCTCGCGCCAGCAGCTGGCCGACGAGCTGTCGGGCAATCTGTGCCGCTGCACGGGCTACCGTCCCATCCTGGACGCAGGCCAGCGCATGTTCGACCTGCCCGCCACGCGCATGGCCACCGAACCCGTGGTGCAGGCGCTGCAGGGCCTGCGCGCGCAGGATGCCGGCTTGGACTACGCTGCGCCCAACGCCGCCCAGGGCGGCCGTGTGGACAGCTTCCACGCTCCGCGCACGCTGGACGAGCTGGCCGCCGTGTGCGAGGCCAAGCCCCGCGCTCGCCTGCTGGCAGGCTCCACCGATGTGGGGCTGTGGATGACCAAGCAGTTCCGCGACCTGGGCGACATCGTCTATGTGGGCGACGTGGCCGAGATGAAGCGCGTCGAGGAGCGCCGCGGCGCGGGCAGCCTGGACGGCGGCGAGCTGTACATCGGCGCCGGTGCCTCGCTGGAATCGGCCTGGTCGGCGCTGTCGCAGCGCTTCGAGGGGCTGACCGATGTGTGGCTGCGCTTTGCCTCCGTGCCCATCCGCCATGCGGGCACCATGGGCGGCAACGTGGCCAATGGCTCGCCCATTGGCGACTCCCCGCCCGTGCTGATGGCGCTGGACGCGCAGATCGAGCTGCGCAAGGGCGCACGCGTGCGCCGCATGCCGCTGCATGACTTCTACCTGGACTACATGAAGAACCAGCTGGAACCGGGCGAGTTCGTGCAGGCACTGGCCGTGCCGCTGGACGCTGCACGGCGCCAGACCCGTGCCTACAAGATCAGCAAGCGCTTTGACTGCGATATCTCGGCGCTGTGCGCGGGGCTGGCCATCGAGCTCGATGGCGAGGTGGTGAAGTCCGCCCGCCTGGCCTTTGGCGGCATGGCCGCCGTGGTCAAGCGTGCGGCCCTGGCGGAGGCGGCCATCGTGGGCCAGCCCTGGGACCAGGCCGCAGTGAAGGCCGCCCAGGCCGCGCTGGCCCAGGACTTCAAGCCCATGTCCGACATGCGCGCCAGCGCCGACTACCGGCTCAAGGTGGCGCAGAACCTGCTGCAGCGCCTGTGGCTGGAGACACGTCTGCAGCAGCCGCTGCCGCTGCAGGCCACCAGCGTCTGGAGCGTGATGCCCCACGCAGTGCACCAAGGAGCCTGAAATGAACCGCCCCATCGACCCTTCCCTGCTGCACTCGTCCGAGGCCTTTGCGCATTACCTGAAGAACGCCGCCTTCCGCGTGGACGAGCGTGCCGAGGCCGGCGCCCACACCCAGGGCCAGCGCGTGGGCATCAGCCGCCCGCATGAATCGGCCCATCTGCATGTGGCCGGCGAGGCCGCCTACATCGATGACCTGCCCGAGCTGGACGGCACGCTGCACTGCGCGCTGGGCCTGTCTCCCGTGGCCAATGGCCGGCTCAATGCGCTCAGGCTGGATGCCATCCGCGCCATGCCCGGCGTGGTGGCCGTGCTCACCGGCGAGGACATTCCCGGCGTCAACGACTGCGGCTCCATCATCCACGACGACCCCATCCTGTGCAGCGGCGAGATCCGCTACCTGGGCCAGCCGCTGTTCGCCGTGATCGCCGAAAGCCGCGAGGCGGCGCGTCTGGCTGCGGCCCAGGCCAAGGCGGCGGCCGACATCACGGCCGAGCCGCCCGTGCTCACGCCCCAGCAGGCGCATGAGCTGGGCCAGTACGTGCTGCCGCCCATGCACCTGGCGCGCAGCACGAATGAAGGCGGCGCGCGCCGCGCCATGGACGAGGCGCCGCACCGCCTGAAGTCCTCGTTCTACGTGGGCGGCCAGGAGCAGTTCTACCTGGAAGGCCAGATCAGCTACGCCATTCCCAAGGAGGACGGCGCCGTCCACCTGTACTGCTCCACCCAGCACCCCAGCGAGATGCAGCACCTGGTGGCGCATGCGCTGGGCGTGGCCTCGCACGCCGTGCATGTGGAGTGCCGCCGCATGGGCGGCGGCTTCGGCGGCAAGGAGTCGCAGTCGGCCCTGTTCGCCTGCGTGGCCTCGGTGGCCGCGACGCGGCTGCGCCGCCCCGTCAAGCTGCGCCTGGACCGCGATGACGACTTCATGATCACGGGCCGCCGCCACTGCTTCTGGTACGAGTACGAGGTGGGCTACGACGACGAGGGCCGCATCCTCGGCGCCGAGATCTCCATGGTCTCGCGCGCCGGCCACTCGGCCGACCTGTCCGGCCCCGTGATGACGCGCGCGCTGTGCCACTTCGACAACACGTACTGGCTGCCCGATGTGTCCATGCACGGCTACTCCGGCAAGACCAATACGCAGAGCAATACGGCGTTCCGCGGCTTCGGCGGCCCGCAGGGCGCGATCGCCATCGAGAACATCATGGAGACGGTGGCGCGCGAGCTGGGGCGCGATGCGCTCGATGTGCGCCGCGTCAACTTCTACGGCAAGACCGAGCGCAATGTCACGCCCTATAGCCAGGTCGTGACCGACAACATCATCCACGAGCTGGTGGCCGAGCTGGAGACCTGCAGCGACTACCGCGCGCGCCGCGATGCCATCGCCGAGTTCAACGCGGCCAGCCCCGTGCTCAAGCGCGGCCTGTCGCTGACGCCGCTCAAGTTCGGCATCTCCTTCAACGTCAAGCACTTCAACCAGGCCGGCGCCCTGGTCCATGTCTACAACGACGGCTCCATCCTCGTGAACCACGGCGGCACCGAAATGGGCCAGGGCCTGAACACCAAGGTGGCCCAGGTCGTAGCGCATGAGCTGGGCGTGGGCTTCGGTCGCGTGCGCGTCACGGCCACCGACACCACCAAGGTGGCCAATACCTCGGCCACGGCGGCATCGACGGGGGCCGACCTCAACGGCAAGGCCGCGCAGGACGCGGCGCGCCAGATCCGCGAGCGCCTGGCCGCCTGCGCCGCAGAGCGCCATGGCGGTCGCGCGGAGGACGTGCGCTTCGCCAACGACCAGGTCCACGTCAACGGCAAGGTGCTGGACTTCAAGGCCGTGGTGGGCGAGGCCTACATCGAGCGCGTGCAGCTGTGGTCCGACGGCTTCTATGCCACGCCCGGCCTGTCGTGGAACAAGGACACCATGCAGGGCCGGCCCTTCTTCTACTATGCCTACGGCGCCGCCGTGAGCGAGGTGGTGGTGGACACGCTGACCGGCGAGTTCAAGCTGCTGCGCGCCGACGTGCTGCACGACGTGGGCCGCTCGCTGAACCCGGCCGTGGACGTGGGCCAGGTCGAGGGCGCCTTCATCCAGGGCATGGGCTGGCTGACCACGGAGGAGCTGGTCTGGCATCCGCAAAGCGGCAAGCTCACCACGCACGCGCCCAGCACCTACAAGATCCCGACGGCCAACGACTGCCCGCCCGTGTTCAACGTGCGGCTGTTCGAGGGCGACAACTTCGAGGACTCCATCCACCGCAGCAAGGCCGTGGGCGAGCCGCCGCTGCTGCTGCCGTTCTCGGTGTTCTTCGCCATCCGCGATGCCGTCTCGGCCGCGGGCGGGCACCGCAGCAACCCGCCGCTGCAATCGCCGGCCACGCCGGAATCCATCCTGCGCGCCATCGAGGCCGTGCAGGCCGCCGGGAGCTGAGCGGACCGGCGCCGCCCCCTCATTCCTTGAATCCGCGCGCAGCGATGCGCGCAACCAGGTCCATGGCCGCCCGGCAGGGTGCCATGCCTTGTGCCGGCCTGGACAGCCGGTGCTCAACCCTGGGCGCTTTCACAACCGTTGCGCCCCGCATGCGAAAACAACACGGAGACAATGCGATGAACTGGATGGAACGGGTGTTCAAGCTCAGTGAGCACGGCACCAATGTAAGAACCGAGCTGGTCGCGGGCCTGACGACCTTTCTGACGATGGCCTACATCATCTTCGTCAATCCCTCGATCCTGGGGGATGCGGGGATGCCCAAGGGGGCCGTCTTCGTGGCCACCTGCCTTATCGCGGCGCTGGGCACGACCATCATGGCGCTGTACGCCAACTATCCCATCGCGCTGGCGCCGGGCATGGGCCTGAACGCCTATTTCGCCTACGTGGTGGTGCTGCACATGGGCTTCACCTGGCAGGCCGCGCTGGGCGCGGTCTTCGTCTCGGGCTGCCTGTTCCTGCTGGTGACGCTGTTCGGCCTGCGGGAGCTGATCATCAAGGGCATACCGCAGTCCATACGCATAGCGATCACCGTGGGCATCGGCCTGTTCCTGGCGCTGATCGCGCTCAAGAGCGCGGGCATCGTCGCCGCATCGCCGGCCACCTTCGTGACCCTGGGCGACCTGCACAAGCCCGAAGTCATCCTGGCCTCGCTGGGCTTTCTGATCATCGTGGTGCTGGACCGCCTGAAGGTGCCGGGCGCCATCCTGATCGGCATCGTCGTGGTCACCGTGGCCTCGTTCTTCTTCGCGGGCAACGAGTTCCACGGCGTGTTTTCGGCGCCGCCCTCCATTGCACCCACCTTCCTGCAGCTGGACATCAAGTCCGCGCTGACCGGCGGCATCCTCAACGTGGTGCTGGTGTTCTTCCTGGTCGAGCTGTTCGATGCCACGGGCACGCTGATGGGTGTGGCCAAGCGCGCGGGCCTGCTGGTGCCCAGCCGCATGGGCCGCTTCAACCGCTCGCTGCTGGCCGACAGCGGCGCCATCTTCGCGGGCTCGCTGCTGGGCACCTCCAGCACCACGGCCTACGTGGAAAGCGCGGCCGGTGTGCAAGCGGGTGGCCGCACGGGCCTGACGGCGCTGACCGTGGCCGCGCTCTTCCTGTGCTGCCTGTTCCTGTCGCCCCTGGCCGGCGTGGTGCCCGGCTACGCCACGGCGCCCGCGCTGTTCTTCGTGGCCTGCCTGATGCTCAAGGAGCTGACCGAGATCGAATGGGGCGAGACCACCGAGGCCATCCCCGCTGCCGTCACGGCCCTGCTCATGCCCTTCACCTACTCGGTGGCCAATGGCCTGGCCTTCGGCTTCATCACCTATGCCGTGCTCAAGCTGTTCACGGGCCGTTCCAAGGAAGTGCACTGGATGGTGTGGCTGATCGGCGGCGTCTTCCTCTTCAAGTTCGTCTATATAGGCGGATAGCACCCCCTGAGGCGCTTACGCGCCTTCCCCCGTATGCACGGCGCCCTCTCTCGCTTCGCGGGAGGGGGACGACGCCCTCGCCGCGAGGCGGCTCTTGCTCGGCGTCCCTGCTTTTGGGCCGCGCCAGTTTCATAGGCTTTGGGCTCAGGCAAGATGTTTGGTGGGCCCATGCTTGGCGGATGCCTTGCACGGTTTTTTTATGCGGGGTGGATGGCGCCCAGGATGCGCGGGCCGCGTGCGCCCGTCACGGCGGGCAGGTTGCCGGGCAGGCCCAGCAGGGCCTGGCGCGCCAGCCAGGCGAAGGCGGCGGCCTCCACCTGCTGCGGAGGCAGGCCGCGCGCGGCCGTGGTGTCCACCGCCACGCCGGGCAGCAGGGCGGCGATGCGCTGCATCAGCTGCGTGTTGAAGGCGCCGCCGCCGCAGACCAGCAGCTCGCCGCCGCCACGCCCGAAGCGCTGCACGGCACTGGCGCAGGCCCGGGCCGTGAATTCGGTGAGCGTGGCCTGCACGTCGGCGGGGCGCGCATCGGCGGCGCTGGTTGCACTGGCGGACAGATGGCCGGCCAGCCAGTCCGCGTGGAACAGGTCGCGCCCCGTGCTCTTGGGTGGCGGCTGCTGAAGGAAAGGCTCGGCCAGCAGGCGGTCGAGCAGGGCGGGCAGCACCTGGCCCGTGGCCGCCCACTGGCCGCCGTCGTCATAGGGCTGGCCCGTGTGCGTCTGGCACCAGCCGTCCATCAGCGCATTGCCGGGGCCGCAGTCGAAGCCCAGCACCGTGCCATCGCCGGCCAGCACGCTGAGATTGGCGATGCCGCCGATGTTGAGCACCAGCACCGTCTCGCCGGGCCGGCCGAACACGCCCTGGTGGAAGGCGGGCACCAGTGGCGCACCCTGGCCGCCAGCGGCCACATCGCGGCTGCGCAGGTCGGCCACCACGGCAACGCCGCTGAGCTCGGCCAGCAGGGCCGGGCTGTTGAGCTGCAGCGTGTAGCCCATGCCGTCGAACATCTGCGGCCGGTGGCGCACGGTCTGGCCGTGGGCGCCGATGGCTGCGATCTGGCCGGGCGCCAGGGCTGTGGCCTGCAGCAGCTCCCGCACCACCTCGGCATAGCTGCGCGCCAGCGCATTGGCCGCCAGCGCCGCGCGGTGCAGCTCGTCGCGGCCCTCGGGGGTGTTCAGGGCCAGCAGCTCGGCGCGCAGCGCGGCATCAAAGCCCCGGCTGGCATGCCACAGCACCTGCGTGCCTTCGGCAAAGTCCACGAGAACGCCGTCCACCCCGTCGAGCGAGGTGCCGGACATCAGGCCGATGCAGTAGCGGTGGGCGATGGGGGAGGGGGCTGGCTGGTTCATGCCGGCAATGGTAGCCCTGCGGGACCCCGGGGCTGGCGATCACAAAAGGATGCGTCTGAAACAACAAAGGCTGCCAGGGCAGCCTTTGCGTGATCGCAGCGATGGTTCAGCGTTCGCTGGCCAAGGCCAGCGCCTCGTTCGATGCCTGCAGCTCGATGCGCATCTGCGCGGCCATCTTGTCGAAGGCGGCACGGCCGGCCTTGGAGACGGGGCGGGCGGCATCGGTGGCCTGGACGATGGTCATGGGGTCGCGGTGCTCGCCATTGACGCGGAACTCGAAGTGCAGGTGCGGGCCCGTGGCCCAGCCCGTGGAGCCCACGTTGCCGATGATGTCGCCCTGTTCCACGCGCTGGCCGCGCGTGACGCCGATGTGGCTCAGGTGGGCATAGACCGTGGTGTGGTTGTTGGCGTGGTCCACGAAGATCACATTGCCGTAGCCGTTCTGCACTCCCGCGAAGGAGACGGTGCCGTCGCCCACGGTGCGTACCTTGGTGCCCGAGGGTGCCGCGAAGTCCGTTCCCAGGTGGGCTCGCCAGGTCTTGTGGATGGGGTGCATGCGCATGGCAAAGCCGCTGCTGATGCGCGAGAACTCCACGGGCGAGGTCAGATAGGCCTGGCGGCGGCTCTTGCCGTCCATGGTGTAGTAGTCGCCCTTGGCCTTGCCTTCGTCCTGGAACCACAGGGCCTGCACGACCTTGCCGTTGTTGTGGAACTCGGCGCTGAGCACGCGGCCCGCGCGCAGCGGCTCGCCATCGGCTTCCAGCGATTCGTAGACCACCGAGAAGCGGTCGCCCTTGCGCAGGCCGCGGCGGAAGTCCACATCGCCCTGGAAGATGTCGGCCATCTGCATGGCCACGGCGTCGGGAATGGAGGCCGCATCGGTGGCGGCGAACAGCGAGCTGCGGATGATGCCGCCGGCCAGGCGCGGCGAGGCGGTCAGCTTGCCCGTCTCGATGCGTGTGCTCAGTTCATTGTTCTTGCGCTCGACCACGAGGCGGCGGAAGCTGCCGTCCTCGTCGGGTGCCCAGCGCACGGTCAGCAGGGACAGCTGGTGGTCGGGCGTGGTCTCGGCCGTCACCAGGCGGCCGGCGCGGCCCAGCACATGCTGGCGCACCTGGTCGTTGCCGCGCATGAAGGCGGCGGCGGCCGGATCGGCCACGCCCAGGCGCTGCAGCAGGGTTTCGGCCGTGTCGCTGCCACGCGTGTATTCGGAACGGTACAGGGACATGCCCTGCACGCTGTCGGTCAGCTCGGCCAGGGTCTGGCCCTCGGCCAGCGATTCCACGGGCGTGGACAGCATGCGCACCGGCAGGTCGGCCGGATCGGGTCCCAGGTTGGCCACGGCGAAGGCACCGCCGCCGCCCGTGAGCAAGATGGCTGCCAGTGCTGCGGTGACACGCTGGGGGTGTTGCTGGATCACGGAGGTCAGCCGCGCAACAAGAGCACCGCTGGCATGGTTCAAGCCATATTTCACAACATCAGATCCTTGGGTTGCGCGCATCCGGCCTGGGGGCCGGACAGCATCGCAGCGGCGGGATACGCTCTCCAGACGGGCAACAAGTCCGCGCTCTGTGGTGCGGAAAGGCGGGCGTCTAGAATTCGCCGCAGCGGGAAAATCCCCGGAGTATACCGACGCGGTCCTACGCGGCCTGGCGAAAAACCCTTATGAATCAATCTGCTGTTACAACATACCCGGTCACTGAAGGTGTAGGCCAAGCGCTTGAAATCACCCTGCGCGGCGTGGATGAACTGCTGCCCCAGGCCGACTGGGTGCAGAAACTGGCCCGTTCCGAGGCCACCGGCGTGCCGCTGCGCATCAAGCTGGGCCTGGACCCGACGGCGCCCGACATCCATCTGGGCCACACCGTGGTGCTCAACAAGATGCGCCAGCTGCAGGACCTGGGCCACCAGGTGATCTTCCTGATCGGCGACTTCACCACCCTGATCGGCGATCCTTCGGGCCGCAACAGCACGCGCCCGCCGCTGACGGCCGAGCAGATCAAGGTCAACGCCGAGACCTACTACACCCAGGCCGCCAAGGTGCTGGACCCGGCGCGCACCGAGGTGCGCTACAACAGCGAGTGGTGCGACAAGCTGGGCGCGCGCGGCATGATCGAGCTGTCGGCCAAGTACACGGTGGCCCGCATGATGGAGCGCAACGACTTCCACCAGCGCTTCACCGAGGGCAGCTCCATCAGCCTGCATGAATTCCTCTACCCGCTGCTGCAGGGCTATGACTCGGTGGCGCTGCGCGCCGACCTGGAAATGGGCGGCACGGACCAGAAGTTCAACCTGCTCATGGGCCGCCACCTGCAGCAGGAATACGGGCAGGACACGCAGTGCGTGCTCACCATGCCGCTGCTGGTGGGCCTGGACGGCGAGCACAAGATGTCCAAGTCCAAGAACAACTACATCGGCATCACCGAGGACGCCAACACCATGTTCGCCAAGGTGCTGAGCATCTCGGACACGCTGATGTGGAACTGGTACACCCTGCTGTCGTTCAAGAGCCTGGCCGAGATCGCCGCGCTCAAGGCCGAGGTGGAAGGCGGGCGCAATCCCAAGGACGCCAAGGTGCTGCTGGCCAAGGAGATCACGGCGCGCTTTCACAGCGCGGCGCTGGCCGATGCGGCCGAGCAGGATTTCAACAACCGCAGCAAGGGCGGCATTCCCGACCAGATCGACGAGGTCAGCCTGTCGGGCGCGCCGCTGGGCATCGGTGCCCTGCTCAAGCAGGCCAACCTGGCGCCCTCGACCAGCGAGGCCAACCGCCTGATCGACGGCGGCGGCGTGCGCGTGGATGGCACGGCCATCAGCGACCGGGGCCTCAAGCTCGAAGCCGGCACCTATGTGGTGCAAGTGGGCAAGCGCAAGTTTGCGCGCGTGACGCTGGGCTGATGCCCGCGCCGGGCCATGCGCCCGGCTGCACAGCAATGAAGGACGCCGGCATGCCCGCGTCCTTTTTTCATCGCCGGGCCGCCCCAAGATGAAAACGGCCCCCTCGGGGGGCGCGGACCTTGCGCAGCAAGGGGAGCATGGGGGTTATTTTTCAAGCCGGGGGCGATTCGACGGTTTCGCGCGTGACCTCGGCCTGCTCCTGCAGCCACCGGCAGAAGGCGGCCACCTCGGGACGCGCGGCGCTGCGCGGGCCCACGATCAGCCAGTAGGCCAGCGGCGATTCCAGCCGGTGCGCGGGCAGCACCTCGACCAGGTCGCCAGCCGCCAGCGCATCGGCCACCAGCGGCAGGCGTGCAATGGCCAGGCCCTGTCCGGCCAGTGCGGCCTGCACGATCTGGTGGGCGTAGTTGAAGTACAGCCAGCGCGGCGGCTGCAGCTGGTCGCAGCCCTGCACGCCGAACCAGCGCTGCCAGCCCAGCCACTCCAGCTGGGGCATGCGGTGGGCGTCGCCGGTCTCGATCAGCGTGTAGCGGGCCGCGTCGGCCGGCGTCTTGAGCGGCGGGCCGCCGGCCAGCAGGCGCGGGCTGGCCACCACGGCCAATTGCTCGCCGAACAGGCGCTGCGCCTGGTGCCAGCCGTCGCCCGCGCGGCCGTAGCGCAGGGCCAGGTCCACATCGGTGGTGTCCAGGTCCATCACGGTGTCGCTGGTGTCGATGCGGATGTCGATATCGGGCCAGGCGCGCTGGAAGGACTCCAGGCGCGGGATCAGCCACATGGCGGCAAAGCTGGCCCAGGTGGTGATGGCCACGCTCTTGCGGCCCACGGTCTGGCGGATCTGGCGCACCGAGGCGTCGATCTGCTCCAGCGCGGGCGCCACCGAGCGCAGCAGCTGGGCGCCGGCCCCGGTCAGCTCCACGGCGCGCGTGTGACGCAGGAACAGCGGCACGCCGACTTCATCCTCCAGCGACTGGATCTGGCGGCTCACGGCCGACTGCGTCAGCGACAGCTCGTCGGCGGCCGCGCGGAAATTCAGGTGCCGGGCCACGGCCAGGAAGGCACGCAGATGGCCGGCTCCGATGGCGCGTGTGCGCAGCAGGGGAACGGGTGCAGTGGTGGCATGGGGCATGGCGCCGCCAGCATACGTCAATCGTGTGACCGGCCGCAGCCCTTGGCGGGCAGATAATCGGCGGCGTTGCCGGCACAGGTTCTGGCGTTTTGGATGAATCACCTATGACAGCACCTCTGGATCTCGTCATCATGGCCGCGGGCAAGGGCACGCGCATGAAAAGCCGCCTGCCCAAAGTCCTTCAGCGCCTGGCGGGGCGCCCGCTGCTGGGCCATGTGCTGGCGACCGCAGCGCAGCTGGATGCGCGTTCGGCCGTGGTGGTCACGGGCCACGGCGCGGACCAGGTGGAGCCCGCCATGGCGGCGGCCTGCCAGGGCGGCTCCATGGCGCTGAAGTTCGTGCGCCAGGAGCCGCAGCTGGGCACGGGCCATGCGGTGCAGCAGGCCGTGCCTGCGCTGGCGGGCGACGGCATGGTCATCGTGCTCTCGGGCGATGTGCCGCTGACGCAGGCCGACACGCTGCGCGCCCTGGTCGATGCGGCCGATGGCCAGCGGCTGGCGCTGCTGACCGTGCGCCTGCCCGATCCCACGGGCTATGGCCGCATCGTGCGCGGCGAAGACGGCACGGTGCAGCGCATTGTCGAGCAAAAGGATGCCAATGACGCCCAGCGCGCCATCCAGGAAATCTACAGCGGCATCATGGCCGTGCCGGCCCGCCACCTGGCCGGCTGGCTGGCCCGCCTGACCAATGACAACGCCCAGGGCGAGTACTACCTGACCGACGTGGTCGCCATGGCCGTGGCCGACGGCGTGCCCGTGGTCGCGCACTGCATTGCCGACCCCGTGCAGGTGGCCGGCGTCAACAGCCCGCTGCAGCTGGCCGAGCTGGAGCGCGCCCACCAGGGCGCCCAGGCCCGCACGCTGATGGAGCAGGGCGTGCGCCTGGCCGACCCCGCGCGCTTTGACCTGCGCGATGACCCGCGCACCGGCCGCGCGGCACGCCTGGTCTGCGGGCAGGATGTGGAGATCGACGTGGGCTGCATCTTCAGCGGCCATGTGGAGATTGGCGAAGGCGCGCGCATCGGCGCCTATTGCAGCATTGCCAACGCCACGATTGCGGCGGGCGCCGTCATCCATCCGTACACGCATGTCGATGGCGAGAAGGCCGGCGTCAGCGTGGGCGAGGGCGCCCTGGTGGGCCCGTTTGCGCGCCTGCGCCCCGGGGCGCAGCTGGGCCGCGAAGTGCACATCGGCAACTTCGTCGAGGTCAAGAACTCCGTGCTGGCCGATGGCGCCAAGGCCAACCACCTGGCCTACCTGGGCGATGCCACGGTGGGCGAGCGCGTCAACTACGGCGCCGGCTCCATCACGGCCAACTACGACGGCGTGAACAAGCACCGCACGGTGATCGAGGCCGACGTGCACATCGGCAGCAACTGCGTGCTGGTGGCTCCCGTCACCATTGGCGCGGGCGGCACGGTGGGCGGCGGCTCCACGGTCACCAAGAGCACCGAGCCTGGCGTGCTCACGGTATCGCGGGGCAGGCAGGTGAGCATCACCAGCTGGAAGCGCCCGGTCAAACTGCCCAAGTCCTGAGACTTCCGAGACACGTGGGCTCGAGGGCCCGCATCGCCGGCGGGTCCCGTACGGGGCAAGCCGATTTTCCGAATCTCCTGACCCTGTTCATGCCATGACGGAACCTTTCGCCCACCCTCCGCCTGACCCTGCCGCCGACCTGCAAGGCCCGCCTCGCACGCTGCAGGATGCGCTGGAGCGCCTGGCCCAGCGCGAGCAGGAGCTGCAGGCCCTGCGCGCCGCGCAGCAGGAATGGCTGCACGCGGTGTCGCACGACCTGCGCGCGCCGCTGCGCCATGTGCTGTCCTTCGGCCCCCTGGTGGACGAGCTGCTGTCGCAGGCCGCGCCTTCGCCGCAGGAGCTGCAGGAGGCACGCGGCTTCCTGCAGACCATGGACCAGTCCGCCCGACGCATGGGCGGCATGCTCGACGGCCTGCTGGCCCTGGCGCGCGCCGCCCGCACGCCCATGCAGTGGCAGCCCATTGCCTTGCAGGAACTGCTGGAGCAGGCGCGCACGGCGGTGCTGGCGCAGCCGCGCTGGGCGGCCTGCGGCGCGGCGGCGCGGCTGCAATGGAGCCTGCCGCAGCAAAGTCCCGCCGTGCGTGCCGACGCGGCCCTGCTGCGCCAGGTGCTGGAGGCGCTGCTGGACAACGCCGTCAAGTTCACCCAGCCCGTGGCCCAGCCGCGCATTGCCATCGATGTGGAGCGCCATGCCGACGGCGGCATCACGCTCAGCGTGACGGACAACGGCGTGGGGTTCGACCCCTCGCGTGCGGGCGCGCTGTTCGGCATCTTCCAGCGCATGCACCGTGAGTCGGAGTTTCCGGGCCTGGGCACGGGCCTGGCCCTGGTGCGCGGCGTCATGCGCCGCCACGGCGGCGAGGCCACCATCCGCGCCACGCCCGCGGGCGGCTGCAGCGTATGCCTGAACTGGCCCGGCGGCGAAGTGCGGCGCACGGATCGCGGGCTCTGAGTCTGCCTGCCGCTTGCGCCAGCCCTCAGATCAGCGTGTCGTCCGGCTCGGGCTGGTGTGCCTGGCGCGAGGCCTCGCTGCCCGCGTCCGTGCCCGACCTGGTGGGCGCGCTGCCGGCCATCAGCGGCGCAGCAGGTATCACCTGGTCGCGCCCGGCGTCCTTGGCGCTGTAGAGCGCGCTGTCGGCCGCATTGATCCAGTCCTTGACCGACAGAAAGCTGGGGTCCGCCGCCGCCACGCCAATGCTGGCGCTGACGCGCAGATGCGGGTGCTCGCGCACGCGCAGCTGGCTCAGCTGGTTGCGTATGCGCAGGGCCACCGCATAGGCATCGTCCAGATGGGTGTGCATGCACAGCACGGCGAATTCATCGCCTCCGTAGCGGCCGGCCGCGTCATGCGATCGCAGGCAGTGCCGGATGGTCAGGCCGATGGCCTGCAGCACCTCGTCACCCACGGTGTGCCCAAAGCTGTCGTTGATGCGCTTGAAGTGGTCTATGTCCACGATCAGCAGGCAGGCCGAGGTCTGCGTCTGCCGGTAGTCGCGCAGCGCGGCGCGCGCCTTCTGCCACCAGTAGTCGCGGCTGTACAGCGTGGTCAGGGGGTCGATGCGGCTGAGCACCTGCAGCTTCACGTTCTGTCGTGCCAGCTTGCGCACCAGCTGGCGCGTGGACCAGCTGGAGAACACGCTGTGCAGCAGGAGCAGGGGCAGCATGCTCAGCTGCACTGCCAGGCTGGCCTCCCACTCGGGCGCGGGCCGCAGCAGCAGGGCCCCCGCGGCGGCGGCCAGGAAGGTGGCGAACAGCGATTGCAGCCAGCCGTCGCGCGTGGCCGTGTGGTTGCGGTCTGCAATGCTGATGGCCAGCAGCGCAATGCTGGGCAATGCACAGAAATGCATGACGGGAATCCAGCTGCCGATGATCAGCGCATCTATCTTCAGATTGGCGTGTTCGGCGCGGTGGCTGTCACGGCTGTGGCGGGCGTGGAGAAAGGCGATGTGCGGCCAGACCAGGGCGCTCACCAGCACAAAGCCCCAGACAGCCGTGCTGGCGCCCAGCTCGGTCATGGTCGTGCCCACGACGAGGCCACCCAAAGCCATGCTGGAGACGCGCAAGGGATAGGTGCGGCGATGGATGCGCTGGCGCAAGGACATGGCGGTGCGAGCCGAGTGCGCGCCGATTGCCTAGCGCGTCAGAAAGTGTTGTTGCATCAATTTATATCATTGTCCCCGTGCGTGCGCAACGCCTTAAAGTCCAACGTTGCCCAAAGTTGGCGTTCGGGACACATTGCAGGCTTGCTGTCCTACGCAGTCCCGCCGCCGCGCAGTTTCCTGATGCGCACAATTACTCGCAAAATCAAGCGTCCTGGCCTCATTGGGCGCCTGTTCCGGGATTTGCCGGCGGCAGCGGCATGGCGGTGGAGAACTTGGCGCGCCTGACGCTGAAAAAACTCTTGACATTGCGCACGTTGGCGTCGCCCGTGAATAGCGCCCGGCTCAACTCCAGGTAGGCCGGCATGTCGGGCGCGGCCACCACGAGGATGAAATCAGGCCCCGCCGATACGCGCCAGCACTGCTGCACGGCGTCCAGCGCCACGGCGCGGCGCTCGAATCCGTCCAGCGCGTCACTGTCCTGGCGGTCCAGCGAGACCTCCACAATGGCCTGCAGCCCATGGCCCAGGGCGGCGGCCAGGCGTTCGGGCTGCAGGATGGCCACCTGCCGCTCGATCAGCCCGGACTCCTGCAGCCGCCGCACGCGGCGCAGGCAGGTGGGCGGCGACAGCTGCAGCAGCGCGGCCAGGGCCTGGTTGCTGCGGCTGCAGTCTTCTTGCACCAGCTGCAGCAGCTGCAGGTCGGTAGCGTCCAGTTGAATGGAATTTTGGTTCATTTTGTTATTTATATTGAAATAATATTTCTTGAATGCCTGATGATGAAATATTAGTTCAATAGATAAGGAAATCTGGAGAGAAATTTCTTTTCAACCTGCGTAGCATCCGTCGTCATCTCGAAACAAGGAGCTTGTCCATGTGTGGCATCGTCGCAGCGGTTTCCTTCCGCGATATCGTCCCCGTTCTCGTCCAGGGCCTGCAGCGCCTGGAATATCGCGGCTATGACTCCTGCGGCGTGGCCGTGCAGGCGCTGGACGCACAGGGCGTGCACAGCCTGGGCCTGCGGCGCGCCCGCTCCACGGCGCGCGTGGCCGAACTCATGGACCAGGTGCAACAGGACAAGGTCATCGGCCACACCGGCATTGCCCACACGCGCTGGGCCACGCATGGCGAGCCGGCGGTGCGCAACGCCCATCCGCATTTCAGCCACGGCCCTGGCGTCTCGCCCGTGGCCGACACCGACCAGCCGGCCCGCGTGGCCCTGGTGCACAACGGCATCATCGAAAACTACGAAGCCCTGCGCGCCGAGCTGCAGTCCAAGGGCTATGTCTTCGCCAGCCAGACGGACACCGAGGTCATCGCCCACCTGGTGGACAGCCTCTACGGCGGCGACCTGTTCGAGGCCGTGCAGGCCGCCACGCAGCGCCTGCATGGCGCCTTTGCCATCGCCGTCATGCACAAGGACGAACCGCAGCGCGTGGTGGGCTCGCGCGCCGGCTCGCCGCTGATCCTGGGCGTCGGCCAGGACGGTGCCGAACACTTCCTGGCCAGCGACGCCATGGCCCTGGCCGGCGTGACCGACCAGATCGTCTACCTGGAAGAGGGCGACATCGTGGACCTGCAGCCTGGCCGCTACTGGCTGGTGGGCAAGGGCGGCGAGCGGCTGGCGCCCGAGCAGCGCCCCGTGCGCACCGTGCACGCCCACAGCGGCGCGGCCGAGCTGGGTCCCTACCGCCACTACATGCAAAAGGAAATCTTCGAGCAGCCGCGCGCCATTGCCGACACGCTGGAAGGCGTGCAGGCCATCGTGCCCGAGCTGTTCGACGGCGTGGCCTCGGACGGCAAGGCCGGCACTTCGGCCTGGCGCGTGTTCAAGGAGATCGACCGCGTGCTCATCCTGGCCTGCGGCACCAGCTACTACAGCGGCTGCACGGCCAAGTACTGGATCGAGTCGCTGGCCGGCCTGCCCTGCAGCGTGGAAGTGGCCAGCGAATACCGCTACCGCACCAGCGTTCCCCATCCCAAGACCCTGGTCGTCACCATCAGCCAGTCGGGCGAGACCGCCGACACCCTGGCCGCGCTGCGCCATGCCCAGAACCTGGGCATGAAGCACACGCTGACCGTCTGCAACGTGGCCACCAGCGCCATGGTGCGCGAATGCGAGCTGGCCTACATCACGCGCGCCGGCGTGGAGATCGGCGTGGCCTCCACCAAGGCCTTCACCACCCAGCTGGCAGGCCTGTTCCTGCTGACCCTGGCCCTGGCCCAGTCGCAAGGGCGGCTGAGCGAGGAAAAGGAGCAGCAATACCTGGCCGCCATGCGCCACCTGCCCGTGGCCCTGCAATCCGTGCTGGCGCTGGAGCCCCAGGTCATCAGCTGGTCCGAGGACTTCGCCAAGCGCGAGAACGCGCTCTTCCTGGGCCGTGGCATCCACTACCCGATTGCGCTGGAAGGCGCGCTCAAGCTCAAGGAAATCAGCTACATCCACGCCGAGGCCTATCCGGCCGGCGAGCTCAAGCACGGCCCGCTGGCCCTGGTGGACAGCGCCATGCCCGTGGTCACGGTGGCGCCCAACGACGAGCTGCTGGAAAAGCTCAAGAGCAACATGCAGGAAGTGCGTGCGCGCGGCGGCGTGCTCTATGTGCTGGCCGATGCCAAGACCAACATCGAAAGCAGCGAAGGCATGCACGTCATCCGCATGCCCGAGAACTACGGCGCGCTCAGCCCCATCCTGCACGTGGTCCCGCTGCAGCTGCTGGCCTACCACACGGCCTGCGCACGCGGCACCGATGTGGACAAGCCGCGCAACCTGGCCAAGAGCGTGACGGTGGAGTGAGGCGGGGGCCGGGGTAGGGCGCAGGTATTCTGGGTAATTAAAGTCGTAAACACGCAATTAAAGTTGTAAACAAGCCTGCAGCATCCATGCATCTTCGCGCCGTAATCGTTTGTAACGGTAAAGTCGTAAACTCGAATTCGACGGATGAAGATGACTTGGATATGCGGAGGTAAATTCAGCAGTTTTGAGCTTGTTGCTATAGAAAAGAGCGCACATTTTTGGCGCTCTTTTTTTAATGTGATGAGAGGTTCTTTCGGTCTGAGCAGGCTTACATGCAGCAATGCTGCAAGAGGCTGAGAGGAGCTGGTCACCCGTCCTCCGAAAAGATGTACGGTCCCAGGAAGTCATGGTGCACTCTTCAGCCTGGAACAGGAGAAAGCACTATGGCAGTCCGCCTGCATGGCGGCGATCGCGCGGCGCCTCGTATCCGCGCAGAACTCCAGCTAGCGACCGGCTCCCATCGGTCCTCGGCGAAGCTCTAGGGCATCAACCCCCAAGACCGCGGTCAAGTGGCATGCGCTCACTTCGGTGCTCGATGAGCTCGTGGGTCCTCGGGACAGAGCAAGCCAGCATCTTTCCCAAGAGCAAGAATACTTGGTGAGTGCGTTGCGCAAGCAAGGGCATCTGTCGGTGGACGATCTCATGGGGCAACCCCGTAGCGCCTTGCATCGATGCCTGTAGCGTCACGGAATCAGCCGACAACCCGCAACGCAACTGCCACGAAGGCACGGAAAGCTTGAAGAAACGACGCTGGGATCGGTCACATCTTCGAGCGCATTTTGCGATTTCAATGGTGTCGAGAAAAGGCAGACCAAGCCGTACCGCCCCTGGACGAACGGCATGGTCGAGCGCATGAACCGGACCATCAAGAAATTCACGATCAAGGCCTACGAGTACCAGGGAGTGGAGCAGTTACGGGAGCATGTCCAGGCCTTCGTTCAAAGCTACAACTTCGGAAAGCACTTGAGGGCGCTCAGGTGGAAGACACCATTCCGGGCAATTTGCGAGGCGTGGGCAAAAGATCCAAGCCGCTTTAGATTTCATCTGCACCATCCAACTATTGGACTGGACATCTAGCGCTTAGCCAATACTTCAAACGGTACTACATTAGTCCGTAGATCAACGCGAAGCTGAGTAGTTCAGCCCGAATGCCCGCCAACTGAAGGTACAGCATGGTATGACTAATAGCGCAAGCATGCTGTGTTGTCTAGTCGTGGATGTAGGTGTCCTTGAATTGTATGTAAAGGTTAAAGTCGCTTTATAAGCTCTGGTTGTCAGATTTCGTAAAAAATTGAACTTTTGAAAAATCTTTGAAATGTTGACATGTGCAAATGATTTTTGCCATATGCAGCTCAATTGATTGGTAACACTTATGTCCGCATTGTTGTCAGAAACTAAGTTGCAGAGGTCGTACGCCTCTTCGATTGATTCAACTGGGGAGGCCATTAGTAGCCTAACGCCAGAGTTGGTTATTGCATTATGTGGACCGATAGGATCTCCTTTGCATCAATCGGCAATGCAAATAAAGAACACACTTGCTGAGTTTGAATATCAAACGGAAATTGTTCGTTTAAGCGACTTGATTCGATTGAATGCGAAGAAAGTTAATATCGCGCTAGATGCTGATACTAAGTTTGATGAAATACAGTCGTTGATAAAAATTGGTGATGGGTTGCGGCAAAATTTTGGTCACGATGTTCTTGCAAAGCTTGCCATTGCAAAAATAGGAGCGGATCGTGCACAGCATTTTGGTGCTTTTGAAGATGTAGCCGCGGAATCTGAGAAGGTTGATAATGAAAAAATTAAGCAGCAGAGAATTTGTCATGTAATTGACTCTGTAAAGAATTCTGCTGAACTTGATTTGCTGAGGTTGATATATGGTGACGCCCTTTTTGCTGTAGGAGTATTTTCTCCTTTGGAATTACGTGTGGCGAATTTGGCAAAGCCTGGAAAACTGAAGCATGATGAAATAACGAGGCTAATTGACATAGATTCGGGAGAGGAATTCGATCACGGTCAATCTGTTAGAAACACGTTTCCCCAGTGTGATTTCTTTCTTCGTGTTGATCACGCAGTTGTTGGGCCATCTGAGGCAAAGGCTATTGCGCAGATTAATGAGCGTGTACGACGATTCTTTGATTTAATTTTTAGGACTGTTGTTATCACCCCCACTGCAGAAGAAACGGCGATGTATGCAGCTACATCGGCAGCGCGTAACTCGGCTTGCCTTTCTAGGCAGGTTGGGGCTGCTGTGACTAGCGCTACGGGTGAGCTTCTGGCCGTTGGTTGGAATGATGTGCCTCAAAGCGGTGGAGGGCTTTATGGAATGAAGCCCCTTTCTATGCGTTTGCTTGTTGAGAGCGCCCAAGAAGATCATCGTTGCTTTTCTCAAGTTGGCTCACCATGTCATAACGATAGGGAGAAGGATTCTATTGCGCGTAAAGTCGTTGAAAGCCTGGTAGAAGGAGGTGTTCTGTCTAAAGACGTAACGGACAAGGCTGTACAGACAATATTGGGTGATACTCGCGTGAAAGATTTAATAGAATTTTCACGAGCTGTTCACGCCGAGATGCACGCAATTCTTGCTGCAAGTCGTATTTCAGGTGATCGAGTGGTACAAGGCAAGATTTTCGTAACTACCTACCCATGCCACTCATGTGCTCGCCACTTAGTTGCAGCAGGTATTTCTGAAATTCACTATATTGAGCCATATCGAAAGAGTTTGGCGACTAGGCTTCATGAAGATGCGTTGACGGAATCTTCCGAGGCGCATGGTAAGGTTCAGCTACGGCAGTACGATGGCATCGCGCCGCGGCGCTTCATCGAAATGTTTGAAGGGAGAGGTCGGAAGGAGGCCGGCATGCTAAAATTGCCAAGCCGAACGGAGGCCATGCCCCTAACCCAAGTGAGCCTCAAGGCGATTCCTCGGCTGGAGGAGGTTGTGGTTGCAGAAATTGAGACCAAGAACCTTGAGCTTCCAAGTCTTCTTGCTAGTGAGGAAAACAATGCCAAAGTTACACGATAGACCTGAGCAGTTGCCCCTGCGGCTGTTCGTAGATGTCAGTGTGCAGACGCAGGCTCTTTCCTGTTCGGTGAAGAAGAAAGAGGCTACATCGAAGGGCGGGGCGATGCCGACGCCTCAGGCTGCTTCAGAACACGATATGTCGGTTTACCGACAAATATCTGGTAATTATTTCCGTAGCCGACAGAAGGCCTGATCCAGGATTAGGGTGGAGCAAGCTGTTGCTTGCAGATCGCACGTTCATATGTGCCGACTGGTGCCGGCGCGGTAAGCGGTGAAGTCGTACCTTGCTGTAGCTGCGCTGCCGTCTGGCCGTCTCGTCGCGAGCCTGCACCGGCGTCTCGAACCATAGCTCGTTCAGACACTTGTCGTGGAACATACGGTTGAAGCTCTCGATGCAGGCGTTCTGGACTGCATCGTTGATCATGTGCCGCGCGTCCAGTCCCACCGCCAACGCCATGAAAGCCCGGCTGGTGAACCCCGGCCCCTGATCGGTGCGGATGGTCAGGTGTTAGCGTCGGAAGTGCGCGGCTCGGTCCAGCAAGTGCACGACGTACTCGTCGCCCATCAGTTGTCAATGCCATGACGGTTGCTTATCGAGGGCTAAAGCTCGCCCGGGGACGCTTGGCCTTGCGTCGCTTGCGGCACCGATAGGTTCGCCAGCTTGTACAGGCGCCACACCCGCTTGTAGTTCACCTGCTGTCCCTCCAAGGTCAACAGTTATTGGATGCACTGTTAGCCAAAGTGTCAGTGCCCAGCGCCAATTCGACGATGCGCGTGCTCAGCTTGGCCGCGCAATTGTTCGTGCGGCGCGGATTCTGGCTGTTCGTTCTGGACTATCCGCATAGCGAAAGGCGCTGCGCTCGCTGATGTTCAGTTCCTGAACCCTCTTGGCAGCGGCCTCGCGTCTGGTCTGCATGGTCAGCGCTTTACCTCGAAGCCCACCTTCAACGCTTCAATGTGCAAGCGGGCCGCGGCTCGTATTTTCTTGAGCTTGGCGTTCTCGCCCTCTATCTCGTGCAGCCGCGTGGCTTCGCTGGGTTGCATGCTACCGAACTTGGCACGCCAGGCCGCATCGCTAAAACGACCCACCCAATTGCGGCTTGGCGCATCTGCCTGGAACTGGCTGTCAAGCACGTTGTCGGCGAAGGCGCTGCGCTCGCCAAGGTCTTTGGGCAGGCCTCGGCGACGAGGCCGTGCAGGAAGTGCCCGTTCACGCATCAGCCGCTTAATGCGGTGCAGTCCGCAGTGCTCCCCTAATGCCAGCACGCCATGCCACACGCGCCGCCACAGCCATCTTGGCGGCATCAGTCCCGAGGCGTTTGAACGCGCCTCGGCTTGAGGCTGGGGTTTGTCTACCAGACCAGGGGCAGTCCACTCCAAGGATTGGCGGAGCTTGTCTGCTGGACCAGAGGGCAGTCCAGCTCAGCGTTTGCGATTGGACTGAGATAGAACCGAGGCAGCAAGTATTTTTGTCGTTGACGAAGAGCGAGAGTTGTCCAGCGCTGCGGATGCTTTGCCTTCAGTTTTCCCTCCAGTCTGCGCAGAGCCTCCCGATTGACGTAGCGCAGATGCTGCCATGGTCTTCTGAATTCCACTTGAGGACGGGCTTTGAAGAGTTTTCGCAGCAAGGGATGCCACTTTAGGCGAGGTTTGCTTACTATTTTTCCCCATGGAGACGCTCCTTTAAATATTAAATTGGAATGCTTCGACTATTTAATCGCACATATATTCTTCGAACAAGCAATACTTCAATTTAATGAAGAGACACTTGACGAACTTTCACACCACTCTACTTTTCCTTCTTTAATCCAGAAATGAGATTTACATCCATCCTTAAGCCAAATAGATGGATGCAAGCTTGGACGGCCTTGAGCATCAACCGTCAGTTCCCAGCGTGGGCGTGCCTCAGGGATTAGGAGGAGCTCAAGAGATCTACTACAGCCGCACGGGCACTTCATTCCAATACACCAATCTTCACCTTCATCTCGTGCTAGCACGAGGTCTCTTTCCGGCAATTCCTTCGGCAAACTATCGCCTGACACCACTATCAGGCGTCTTCCGGCTGGTGGACTTGCCCAAAATCGGCCCCACCACTTGGAAAATGCCTTTGTTAATCTTTGCGCAGAATTACGTATGAAGGATTTCAACCCTAAATATTTTTTCATTCCGTGGTTTCCGTAGAAAGCGCCGGTATGCCAAGCAAGGGTTCTTGTGCTCCTTTGCCTAGAAAATGGAAGGGATGCGAAGGAAAATATTCCTCGCCAAAGAAATCTTCTTCAGTCGCCGCAAGAGATAATTTTCGGCGGGCATGGCCACTATTTCCATCATGACGGAATGGGTATGCGCGGGCAATGAACTCAAGCACAGCATCCGCTGCTGCCCTCATATTTAGCGAAATTACTGAAGGAGCTTCTTCATTTGCGCCAGGAATATATCCCTCATCAAGTTGCGATTTGTATTGAGCGGCATCCGTTCTTTTTAAGTACTCCCCTCGAATTCCTTGCTGCGTATATACTCCGCGCTCATAGAGCATGGGGGCTCCTGGCCAAACATAGTCCACGCGAGCACATACATCAAAGATGCTCAGCCCCTTTTTCCCTGATCGCGTCGGTATGGTTACGCCCACATCGAAGGCCGGCAACAGGAAAAATGCTGCAATCAAGTCTACGATTTGCCGGCCTTCCTGAGAGTCGACGCAGCTGAATAAAACGTCGGCCTGACAAGCCTTGATGACTGCCGTACGCGAGATGATATTTTCAGGAACAGGCAGGGCAACGTCTGCCCCCCTGTATGAGTCGATAGCACGTCGCATGGAATCCACTTTGAGTACATTCAAGCCGGCATCAGATTCCGTTGAATTCAGTATGCGGTTCAGATTTTTCTGCTCTACACGATCAAAGTCTACCAAGATAATCTGACCAAAACCTAGCCGGGCAAGCTGCTCTGCAACGATCGATCCTGTGCCCGAAACCCCAACCACGCATGCTGACAGTCTTCCCAACTCGTCACGAGATTCGGCGGTAAAGGCCATGGGACGCTTTGCAAACTGACCATCAGCCCACCAGAAATTTAAGTCGTGATGGGCCATCGTCACTACATCGATTATGTGGCACTCCATGGCTTTGGAGTAAATTCGCCCAAGGATTGCACCTGTGGGAACCATAATTGCTGAGCCGTGCAAAGTTTCTATTGCGTGATGCAGGCAGGGAATGACTTCTTGATCACTACTATCGTCCAATTGAGAAAAGCCAAAAAACCCTCCTGGATGTGAGTGCAAGAGAATCAAACTGTCACCAGTTGGCTCAGCTTTATCGATCGCAGCTTCGACGGCGACGCCAGGCCACTTAAGGAAGTCAGCATGGCGCTGACATTGTGAGTGGGGTACAAGGACGATGTCGTGTGCAAGAAGGCGTGTTCGATTTCCGGCGACTCTGGAGCAAACCAGAATCGCTGCGGCCTCGAGTCCGTCGCCTGGAAAAAGGTGCTTGCGCGCGCGCTCATACACCTCATGCGTCAACGTTAGACACGAGGCCGGCATCATTGCTGGACCTCCTTCAGCAAAGATGTTTCAACGAGTGCAAGATGCGTGATCAAGTTGTCGACGCCAGGGCGCCACTGAGAAGCGCCGCCACGGTGACGGGACCAGCGTTGAAATTGCATCCCCGAGACCACGACACGCGCTTCGGTTGCCGGTATCCCAGCTCCGCTAGAGAGCGTCGCTTGCGGAAACAGATAAAACATGTCGACCTCAGACATGGGGTATGTTTGAGGAATGTTCAGCGCCAACTGCACCACGGAAGGCGAGTACCCTTCAGGCAGCTGATATTGAGGCAGGATGACCCAACGGGTTTCCCCTTGAACCACCGCTTGCCAACCTGGGTAGTGGGTGTTGAGATGGAGTTCATCACCCTCCGGGAGCCGAAACTGGCGCAGCAGATGCACGCCTTCCCCATTGTTGATCTCATTGGGTGAAACCCGCAGCTTCTCGATTCCGGGTGTGGTCAAGTCGATGTCGTCGTCCAGGGTCAAGGCCCGTTTGGGCTGGTCTTTCACCTTCAAAAAGATCTGCCACCCTTTGTCGAGGTTGATGCCTGCGACAGCCAGCGCATCACGGACTTTCACAGTCGAAGTCCGGAAACCGAAGAAGTCATCCTGGATTTTCAACACCCAGCGGGTGAAGAGCTGTTCTACCCCAGCCGCTCCCAACTGCACAATTTCATCATCGTCCAGCAAGCGATCTTCCTCGCGCTCGAGCGAAAGGTAGAAGCTCTTAGATGGAGGCAAGTTTGCTAGCTTGCGCAAGATCTTTACCGGAACGCTGGAGGCTGGCCAGTCGTATCGCAGGCCATCGACCGTCAGCCGCAGCAGGGCATCGCTTTCGCAGACGATGAACCGGTTCTCACCATTTTTGAGGCGAGCTACCTCGGTCGGGCTAATGTCCTCAACACCATGATCCAACCACTGAAGGACGCAAACCTGAGGTTCAGGATTGAATCCGGCTGCAAGCGCGATCTGCGTCCCTGTAGGAGTTCCATCGTCAAGGTGGACGGTACGCAGTTCCAGGTCAAGGCCGCAGACATGGATTTGTTGCCCCTGGCCGGGGCGGGTATCTTCATGCGAAACCATTTTGGTTCCTTTTCTTTAAAAAACTTCTTCTAGTGATGTGGGAAATTCCCACATCGCCCTGCAGTTTTCCAATGAAAAGTTGACAACCTCATGCGCTCAGCACGACACTCTTGGCTTCCACACCGAACGAGCGCGATCGCGTGAGTTCACTCAGGGGGTCAACCTTCACTGGTTTGACCCCTTGTTTCATTTTGCTGCGTTCATCTCACCCTCCATGTCAGTACTAGTCACGCATGCCATCGCATGTGCTCTCGGTTGACATTATAGGGTTGCGCCCGCATGTGTCAACGGGGAGCACATTCCTTGTCATGTGCCCCTTGTTGACATGTCAGCGCGGTTGACATGGCCGCTTGTATTGACTAGATTTTGTTCCAGAGGAGCCGTTGACGTGATTGAAGAGAGCGGTCTGTACGTTGCCTTGGGTGAGAACATTCGTTCTCGCCGGTTGCTTGCTGAGCTGACGCAGGCCAAGTTGGCTCAGCAGGTCGGTTTGGAGCGTACTTCGATCACCAACATTGAGAAGGGTACGCAGAAGGTTCCACTTCATGTTTTGCTGCGCATCTGTGAGGCTCTTGATGTCAACGTCGCTAGCCTGCTGGAGGCGCTACAGCGAGAGGCGGTTTCCGAACACCAAAAGTCCGAGATTGACGGACCGTCGCTCATGGCTGAGCTGAGTTCTGCTGGCAGTCCATTGTTGGGAAGCGCCATCGCACGCGTCTTGGCACCGACTTGAGGGGCACATGTCTCACACAGTAAAGACTATTGAACAGCGCGCGCAGGAGCTTCTGCGAGGTGCGCGTGTGACTAGTACGCCGGTCGATCTATCGAAGATCGCGCATTTCTGCAATGCAGAAATTCATTGGGAGAAGATGGAAGCGGATGTGTCAGGTGCGCTTGTCGTGCGCGGTCACGAGCGGCACATCTTTGTTAATCAAGAGCACCCCGAGGTCCGGCAGCGTTTCACGATTGGCCACGAGTTCGGCCACCTGATCCTCCACGATACAGGTGACAGGATGATCGTAGATAAGGACCTGCGCATATACCAACGCGTTGGTGAAGCTTCATCGTTCGCTTACACCGCTGTTGGAGCAACGACCACGCCCCAGGAGGAGCGTGAGGCAAACATGTTTGCCGCTGCGTTGCTGATGCCTGCGCCTGTGATCGCTGCAGAAGCTTTGGTTCGGGATATTTCTGATGAAGATCAGATGCAGAGCTTGGCCCAAGAGCTCAAAGTTAGCTTGCAGGCACTCTTGATTCGACTTCAGCAACTCAAGGTCATCGAGAGCACCTTGGGAGCGCCACTTAAGCAAACAACATTGTTTGACTGAGCTTTGACGAGCCCTGCCGTCGGGGCAGCTCAAGCGTCTTAGATCTAGCGCCGTTCAGAGGAAATGGTGAATCGCCCCGGGTTTCGAGGAGGCTCCAACTCTGGAGAATGGAGCTATGAAGAAGTCCCCGAAGTTTTCGCCTGAGGTGCGTGAGCGCGCCGTGCGCATGGTGCAGGAGCACCGGGCGGAGCATCCGTCGCAATGGGCGGCCATCGAGTCCATCGCTGACAAGATCGGCTGCGTGCCGCAGACCTTGCACACTTGGGTGAAGCAGCACGAGGTCGATGCCGGCCAGAGTGATGGCGTTAGCACGGCGGAGGCGCAGCGCATCAAGGAGCTGGAACGAGAGGTGCGCGAACTACGCAAGGCCAACGAGATTCTGAAGCTGGCCAGCGCGTTTTTTGCCCAGGCGGAACTCGACGGGCAGGCCTTCCTGCGCCGCATCAAATCCTGAAGGCATTCGTCGACCAGTACCGCCAGCAGCTTGGGGTCGAGTCGATCTGCCGCGTCTTGCAGATCGCCCCATCGGCGTACTGGCGCCACGCCGCGTGCCAGCGCAGCCCGGCCTTGCGCTCGTTGCGAGCCCAGCGCGATACACAGCTGCTGCCGCAGGTGCAGCGCGTCTGGCAGGCCAACCACCAAGTCTATGGCGCCGAGAAGGTCTGGCGTCAACTCAACCGCGAAGGTGTTGCGGTGGCACGTGCACCGTCGAGCGGCTGATGCGCCAACTCGGGCTGCAGGGCGTGCGCCGCGGCAAGGCGGTGCGGACCGCCATTGCTGATTCCAAGGTGCCATGCCCGCTGGACCGGGTCAATCGGCAGTTCCGTGCCGAGCGGCCCAAACAGCTCTGGGTCTCTGACTTCACCTACGTCTCGACCTGGCAGGGCTGGGTCTACGTGGCATTCGTGGTGGACGTGTTCAGCCGGCGCATCGTGGGCTGGCGGCAGAGCCGCTCGATGCACACCGAGTTCGTGCTCGACGCGCTGGAGCAGGCGCTGTACGACCGCAAGCCGTCTGACGACGGCAGCTGACGCACCACTCTGACAGGGGGTCGCAATACCTGTCCATCCGCTACAGCGAACGCTTGGCCGAAGCCGGCATCGAGCCCTCAGTGGGCTCCAAGGACGACAGCTATGACAACGCGCTGGCCGAGACCATCAACGGGCTCTACAAGGCCGAGGTCATTCACCGGCGTGGGCCGTGGAAGACCAAACAGGCGGTGGAACTGGCGACGCTGCAATGGGTGGCCTGGTTCAACCATCATCGGCTGATGGGGCCGCTGGGCTACGTCCCGCCTGCCGAGTTCGAAGCCAACTACCATCGACAACGCGCTGGTCAGGCCGCGACCGTCTGACTTAAACCAACTGGCCTCCGCGGAACCCGGGGCGATTCAGTAGGGTAGGCGTCCGGTGAAGCTAGCGGCAGCTCTTTGTAACGTCCAGATGAGCGATTCCTTGTGTAGCGACTTCTTTCGGAATACTCTATTGAAATGCCAGAAGTGGACAGCCTATTTTCCGAGTATCAGCTCCTGTGCTGGCTGCCTGACGAGACACTGTTCAGTCTTGTTAGCCGTCATCACCAGTTGTGGGGACACGTCACATCTGCTCAAACATGCCAACTGATCTTCGGCCGTGCACGTGCCGGTACCCATCATGATTTAGAGTGGCTAACACCACTTCGTCACAGGCCCCCGCAGAGCAGTTATGCTCGCTGCCCTCATGGCAAGACGACCCGTTAGCAAAGAACTGTGGCGACAGCTACAACCCCTGATCCCAGCCTTCGTGCCTTCTGCCAAAGGCGGTGCGCGCAAGCTCGCAGTCAGCGATGAGGCCGCCCTCAACGGCATCTTGTTCGTGCTGCAAACAGGCATTCCATGGGAAGACCTTCCCCAATCCCTGGGCTACGGCAGCGGCATGACTTGCTGGCGGCGCCTACGCGACTGGAACGCCGCTGGTGTCTGGGAGCAGCTGCACCAGGCCATGCTGACTCGCTTGCGTGAACATGACCAAATCGATTGGAGCCGGGCCAGCATTGATGGCTCCTCGGTACCAAGCCCCCGGGGGGCCAGGAAACGGGCCCAAACCCCACGGACAGAGGCAAGCTCGGCTCCAAGCGGCACATCGTCGTAGATGCCAGAGGCATCCCGCTGGTGATCTTGGTCAGCGGCGCGAACCGGCACGACTCCAAGATGTTCGAGAGGTGCGTGGACGCGATTCCTGCGATTGCTGGCCTGCCAGGACGTCCCCGTAGAAGACCGGCAAAGCTGCACGCCGACAAAGGCTACGACTTCAAGCGATGCCGAGCCCACCTGAGGCAGCGGGGCATCATTGGCCGAATTGCCAGACGAGGCATTGAGAGCAGCGAGCGGCTGGGCAAACACCGGTGGGTGGTGGAGAGGACGCACAGCTGGTTTGCAGGCTTTGGCAAGCTGCGAATCCGCTTTGAACGACGGCTGGATATCCACGAAGCGCTGCTGAAATTGGCGGCAGCGATCATCTGCGCGCGCTTCGTGGATCGGTGGTGTTAGCCAGTCTTAAGTGTTATTTGAACCTACACATTGAATCTTCTGTCCGGGGTAGTCACCGAAGGCCATGCGCCTATCCGAATCGGACAGGCGCTGGGACTTCTTTCTGACGCCATTGGGAGGCATCAGCAGATCGCGCGAATTACCCGCCGTGCTCCTGTTCAAGCAGCGAGCTGAGGCGAGCAACTTCATTGCTGGTAATGGCAATGTTCCGCCCGTCCTTCGTCGCCACTGAGGCGCCGATGGATTGATACACGGCGCGTCCGAAGCGACTTTCCTGTGCCATCTTTCCATCCTTGAAGACGTACAGCGTTCCCCCGTCAGCCAGCGGAACCATCTCCTTGGCTGCCTGGGCTGCTGCATGACCGGCGAAGGCAGGCACGGAGAGGGCGCTCAACAGGGCGGCAATGACAATTTGCGATTTCATGATCGACTCCTTTGTGAAAACGACGACAACTTGCGCCGCGCCGTTAAATGTAGAAGCGCGCGATCTACAGATCGCTTACCCGTGCATTACATTCAATTCATGTGCTGTCATTTGGTGCCAGTCAAGGATTAGGTGCCGTTGGGAGAAAGGATGCCAAGCCACGCAACGCTCGCCAAAACCAGAACGGCTAATGTCGCCTCCGTGAACAGACTCTGCCGTAGCTTGACGACCGCGTGTGCGTGGTTGCCTGTTCTCAATGCCGCCTCCAGACTTGGGCTCAGTCGAAACCGATTGGCTGCCGCCAGCGCGAGCATTCCTCCGAACAACAGGAGTTTTCCTACGAGCAGGCGGCCATAGAGCGTTGAGAAGAGCGGATCAAGCGATGGCCCAGCGATCAACAGGTAATTCAGGGCTCCGGTCACGACGAGTGCCGCCACGATCACAGTACCTATCCGAGCGAAACCATTGGATGTTCGGCTCAGGATCTCTACTGAGCCTTGCCCGGTATTTGGTTTGTTCGCCGCAAGCACCAAGAACGCGATCAATGCGCCTACCCAGGCACCGGCCGCCCAGAGGTGCGTGATGTCCGAAGCGAGATGAATGTATCCGCGCACGCCGTCATCCATGGCGCCATGTCCCGCCCATGCAAGGGTCGCCAACGCCACACCACTGGAAGCGGCCATCGCTGCAAAACGCAGTGTTGAATTCATGCGCAACACTGCGATGAGCACACACGTCACTAACGCCAGGATGCGAATGCACCAGGCGATGCCCATGTGCGTGCCCGTAATGAGCATGTCGAAAACGTGCGTTGACAGCTCCGCGTAGCTTTGGGCGCCGGACATGGCCTTGGCCATGACCGTCATGCCCCACATCGACAGGACAATGCCGATGGCGGCGGATGCGCCAATGAGTACGCGATAGCGGCGCGAGATCGTCGAGGATCGCTCGTCGTTGCCCAAAGCATAGAGTCCGAACATGGCGACGCCAAACGCCGCCGCCAGGTCCAGATAAAGCGCCAGGCGCAGGACGATGGTCAACCAATCCCCGGCCATGGGCTTACTTCACCTTGAAGGTGACGTTACCCGTGATCGGATGCGTGTCCGAGGAGACGGCACGCCATTCGACGCGATAGTCGCCCGGCTGGAGCGCCTGTGCCGGCGTGATGACCATGGTCTTGCCGTCGCCGGCACCCGCGACGCTGGCGTTGATCTTCATCGGGCCATGGCTCGCCATTCCCGGCATGCCCGTCATGACAAGGCTTGCGGCGGAGAACTGCGGCACCAGCGTTTCGGAGAACTTCAGCTCGATGGTGGCTGGCGCGGAAACCTGCGACTTGTCGGCCGGCGTTGAAGACACCAGCGAAGGATGCGCGAATGCGGCGGTGGCGAACAGGCCAGCAGCGATCGGCGCGACGAGCTTGGCGATGAAATGTGAACGGGTCATAGAAGTTTCTACCTGGATGTGTGAGGTGTGGTTTAAGAACGAAATGCCGAGATAAGGCTTGCACCTTCGCAACGGCGTGGAACGAAAGAAACGGTTCGCTGGGCGATAGCAGACTCCTGTTGGTTCTGAAAGATGTTTCGGTCACAGTCGGCTCGCTCTCAGCCGCAAGGCGTTGCCCACGACCGATGCCGAACTCAGGCTCATCGCCAATGCTGCGATCAGGGGCGACAGCAACCAGCCCGTGAGGGGATAGAGAACCCCGGCGGCGATGGGGATGCCCAGCGCGTTGTAGAGGAAGGCGAACATGAGGTTCTGCTTCATGTTGCCCACGGTACTCACCGAGAGCGTGCGAGCGACAGCAATGCCACGCAGGTCGCCCTTGACCAGCGTGACCTGAGCGCTGTTCATCGCCACGTCGGTTCCCGTTCCCATGGCGATGCCCACGTCTGCCTTCGCCAAGGCCGGCGCGTCGTTGATGCCGTCTCCGGCCATGGCGACGATGCGGCCTTCTTTCTGCAGCCGCTCGATCAACATGAGCTTGTCCGCCGGCTTGACCTCACCATGCACCTCGTCGATGCCTAGGCGTGCACCGACGGCTTTGGCGGTGGTCTGCCCGTCCCCGGTGGCCATGATGACCCGCAGGCCCGCAGCCTTCAACGCGGCCAGGGCCTCGGGGGTGCTGCCCTTGACCGGGTCGGATACGGCGAGCAAACCCGCGAGTTGCCCGTCCACAGCCAAGTACATGACGCTGGCCCCTTCGCCGCGCAGAGTTTCGGCCTGGGGTACGAGCGGTTCCACCGATACGCCAGACTGTTCCATCAGCACTGTGTTGCCCAACGCCAGTTGCCGGTGCTCAACCTTTCCGCGCACGCCGATGCCGGTTCCCGATTCAAAGCTCTGAGGCTTCACGAGTTGGAGGCCCTGGGCACGCGCGGCCTGCACGATGGCGTCGGCCAGGGGGTGTTCACTGCCCTGGTCCAGGCTGGCCGCAAGACGCAGCACCTCATCGTTCGTAAAGCCGGGTGCTGCGACGACCTGATCGAAAGCAGGTCGGCCTTCGGTCAGGGTTCCTGTCTTGTCGATGACGAGGGTATCGACCTTGCGAAGATTCTCGATCGCCGCGGCATCGCGGAACAACACGCCCTGCGTGGCGCCACGGCCCGTTGCGACCATGATCGACATCGGCGTGGCCAGACCCAGCGCGCACGGGCAGGCGATGATCAGGACGGCCACCGCATTGATCAGTCCATAGACCCAGGTGGGCTGTGGCCCGAAGAATCCCCATACAAAGAGCGTCGTGACCGCAATGGCGACGACGGCCATCACGAAGTAGCCGGCAACGACATCGGCCATGCGTTGCATCGGTGCCTTGGAACGCTGCGCCTGGGCGACCATCTGGACGATCTGCGATAGAACGGTGTCCGAGCCGATCCGCTCCGAACGCATGACCAGCGCGCCGTTGGTGTTGAGTGTGGCCCCGATGACCTTGTCGCCCGCGCGCTTGCTGACGGGCAGCGGTTCGCCGGTCAGCATGGATTCGTCAATCGAGCTGCTGCCCTCGTGCACGATGCCATCCACCGGCACCTTCTCGCCGGGTCGGATGCGCAGCAGGTCGCCGACGTGCACATGGCTGAGTGGCACGTCTTCCTCGCTGCCGTCCGCATTGATGCGCCGCGCCGTCTTGGGTGCCAGCCCCAGCAGCGACTTGATGGCTGCCGAAGTCTGGGAGCGGGCCTTGAGTTCCAGCACCTGGCCGAGCAGTGTCAGCGAGATGATGACGGCGGCGGCCTCGAAATACACGCCGACCCGTCCCATGGACATGAAGGAAGCTGGAAACACTTCCGGCGCAACGGTTGCCACAACGCTGTAGATGAATGCCGCACCCGTTCCCAGGCCGATCAGTGTCCACATGTTCGGGCTGCGGTTGACCACGGACAGCCAGCCGCGGGAGAAGAAGGGCCAGCCGGCCCACAGCACGATCGGCAACGACAGCACCAACTCGACCCAGCTCTGCGTAGCCATGTCCATCAGGTGCAGCCGCTCGCCCAGCATCGCCAGCGCCAGGACCACGAGCGTCAACGGCAAGGTCCACCAGAAGCGACGCGAGAAGTCACGCAACTCCGGGTTGTCGTCGTCGAGGTCGGGCAGCAGGGGCTCCAGCGTCATCCCGCACTTGGGGCAGGTTCCCGGATGATCCTGGCGGATCTCCGGGTGCATCGGGCAGGTGTAGATCGTTCCGGGTGCGGTTGGCGATGCCGCCGGGGCCGGTGAAACTGCGGTGCTGGCATGGTGATGCGGCGCATGGCCGCTGCCTGTGCCTATGCCCGCGCCACCGCTGGCATATCGCGCCGGATCGGTGTCGAATTTGGCCTTGCATCCGGTGCTGCAAAACAAGTACGTGTTCCCCAAGTGCGTGGAGCGGTGCTCCGACGCCGCCGTGACCGCCATGCCACACACCGGATCGCGCGTCGCGGCATCGGGCTGCGAGTGGCTTGAGGACCCGCCCGCGTCGTCACTGCCGGCATGGCTGGCGTGATGGTGGTGCGTATGCGGGCCGGACGTTGTGGCACCCGCCGCCATGCCTGCGTGCTCATGTCCTGAAGACTTGCTGGGTGAATTCATAGTGACAAGTGCCCTCCGCCGTTAACCGTTGGTGTCTGGTGATCGCAGCAGGCCGCAGGCGCGCAAGGAGACAAGCGCGGCGTCGCGTGCTCGCACGGTGCGAGCACGCGACTCATTGCTTCTGCTCCTTGGCGGGTGCGGCACCTTCCTCACCCTGACGCGCGGCATGATCGTGTCCGCCGTGGCCGTGACCACGGTGCATGAACAGGTGCATCAGCGGACAAGCCGCCAGCAGCAGGAAGGGGAGATAGCCGGCAACATGTGCCGTGTGCTCCTTGAGCAGGAAATACGCGGCGACAGCGGCGATGATGAGGAACGCCACGCCGTAGCGCGATCGCCAGAACCGGGGACGATCGCTGGGGGTCTGTGTGTGCTGATGCTGCATGGCATATCTCCACGGAAAAGGGTTGATGGATGGTCAGCGATGCGACTGATAGACCGTGCTACTACCGTTTTTCCCGATCAGCAGCACGTCGTAGGCGTCCTTGCGTCCACCATAGGCCGGACCATCCATGCCGGGCGAACCGACCGGCATGCCCGGCGCCGCGAGGCCGATGGCCTGCGGGGCTTCGCGCAGCAAGCGTTGAATGTCCGAGGCAGGCACATGACCCTCGATGGCATAGCCGCCGATCTGCGCCGTGTGGCACGAACCGTACTTCTGCGGGATGCCCAGCCGCGTGCGCGCTGCCGTGTTCCCGGTGTCAAGAACCTGCACATCGAAGCCTGCGCCTTGCAGGTGTGAGACCCAGTCCTTGCAGCAACCGCAGCTCGGGTCCTTCCACACCTTGGCGATCGGTCGGCTCTGCGCCAGGCTCGGTCCTGCGAGTGCCATCACCAACAAGCCAGCGATCAATGCTTGGCGTCTCGGCACTTTGCCCTGGCTTCTGTCGTAGTGCATGTTCATAGATTGCCTCTCATCAGATGATCAAACCCACAAGGTTCTAGAACCAGAATCGCACGCCAGCCACCCAGCGCGTCTGCTGCGCGCGGCCACCTTCGGCGCGCACATAGTCCGCGGTGCGTCCGAAGCTGCCCGCCCGTTCCACGCCGATGTAGGGGGCGAACTGGCGACTGAATTCATAGCGCAGGCGCAAGCCAGCAGACGCTTCGGCCAAGCCCTTGCCGATACCGCGTTCCGGGTCGTCCTTGCCATAGAACTGCAATTCGGCACGAGGCTCCAGAATCAGTCGCTGGGTCAGCAGCAGCTCGTAGCTTCCTTCGACACGCAGCGCCGTACGTCCGCCACTTCCCACGTAGCCCGTCGCCTCCAGCTCGAACCAGTAGGGGGCGAGGCCCTGGATGCCGAAAGCCAACCATTGACGGCTCGGGCCTTCTCCGTTATCCACCCGAACGCCGAGCTGGGTGTCCCAGTACGGTGCGACGGCGTGCCCCCAGAGAAGCTCGGTACGCGATTCTTCGAGCTTTCCTTTGGCGATATCGCCTTCGGCCTTCACGACGGCCT
>Ga0209935_1000316_pt1 | contig 139933 bp, 110 predicted proteins | sample ThiBio_1000_plan_2_FD_183958 | JGI IMG/M metagenome (GOLD analysis project Ga0209935, IMG submission 183958) | Wastewater bioreactor microbial communities from Cape Town, South Africa - Thiocy_cont_1000_plan (SPAdes) | ecosystem: Engineered > Bioreactor > Thiocyanate-remediating >... | reverse complement strand
CCAGTGTGGCCAGAGAGCTGTTGCCCAGACCCAGACTATTGCCGCTGACGATGCCAACCATGTGTGCCCCTTGATCGATATGCATGGAGGGCCGCGAGAAAGGAGGCGGAGGATTCCGCAGGTTTCGAGGCCCATTCAGGCAATGCATCCGGCGATTGGCGGATTCGTTGAGGAAAACCCCGTAATGTGTGTGGTTTATGGCTAGAGCAGAAAGGGTAAGTTGGCGAGGTGTAAGACCGCTTCCTGCACTGACGTCATTCATCCGCGGATGAGGGTTTTGGACACCTGTGCATGGTTAAACTCTGGCGCCTGAAGATCCGCTGCAGCTTTCTTCCGGGTTGGCAGCGTTCCCGTCACCAAGTACGGTCAAAGAGCCTATCCATGCAAATCAATAAATGCATTTCCGTCCTGCTGGCCAGCAGCTTCATCCTGCCGGTTCTGCCTGCGCATGCAGGCGAAGAGACGGTGCAGCTCATGTCCAACGGTCGTTATCAGACCTACAGCCTGCCCGACGACGCGCAGCAGGTACAACTGGTCGAGACCTTGGCGGGCAACTGCAGCTACAACCAGAACTGGGGCTATGACCTGGGCCGCCGGGAGATGTGGGTCAAGGGTGGCTGCGGCGGGCGTTTCCGCATCCTGACCGGCCTGCCCCAGGGCGCGCAGGGCCAGGAAGGCGGAAGCGACAACACGGGCGCATGGATCGCCGGTGCCGCCGTGGCAGCCATTGCCGGCGCCGCCATTTTGGCGAACAAGCGCGACAAGGACCGCGAACGTGAACGCGACGAGCAATGGAACGATGACCACTATCCGGGCTACCCGGGCCATCAGCCCGGCGGCTACCCGTCGTGGGGAGGACGGGAGGTGCGGGGCCAGAACGGCCTGTGCCTGGATGTGTCGGGTGGCCTGCGCCCGGGCAACGGCCTTATCGTGTACCACTGCAGCGGCGGTGAAAACCAGCGCTTCACGCTGACGCGTGATGGCGAGATGCGCGTGGGCGACCTGTGCCTGGACGTCGCCGACGGAAGCACGCGCAATGGCGCGCGCGTGATTGCCTGGCAATGCCGCAACCAGCCCAACCAGAAATGGGACTGGAGCCGTGGACAGATCCGCAGCCGCTTTGCCAACAAGTGCCTGGACATCGAAGGCGGCAATGCCCGGCCGGGCCAGCCCGTCATCGTGTGGTCCTGCGCCGGCGGCCCCAACCAGCGCTGGAACTGAGGACGCTTGTTGCACAAGCTCTCTGCCGCGCCCGGGCCAGCGCCCGGACGCAGCGCCGTCGTGGGCATTCGGCGGCTGGGGCCCTTGCAGTGGCTGGGCCTGATCACTGGCGCCGTGCTTCTGGGCGATGCCGTGGTGCTGATGGCGCGCGGCATGTTCAATCTGGGCGTGACGCTGCCAGCGGTGCTGGGCCTGCTGTTCATGGCCTGCAGCCTCTAGCGCTCGGCCATTGCGCGCAGGCTGCGCGCCAGTGCCTGGCTGCGGCGCGCCTGGTGGCTGGGCTGGGCGGCGTTGGCGATGTGGCTGGTCAGCCTGCTGGTGTTCTGGGCGCACCTGCTGTCCGCCTCGTCCGGGTTGCCACCGGACCAGCCGGTGCAGGCCATCGTGGTGCTGGGCAGTGCCACGCGTGACGGCCAGCCGTCGCTCACGCTGGCCCAGCGGCTGGACCGCGCTGCCGAGCTGGCCGCCCGCCAGCCCAAGGCGCTGGTGCTCACCAGCGGCGGGGTGGACTTTGGGGAAAGCGAGAGCGAGGGCGCCATCATGGCGCGCTATCTGCAGCAGCGCCACGGCCTGCCACCCGAGCGCCTGCTGATGGAGCAGCGCAGTACCAGCACGGCGCTGAACCTGGCGTGGAGCCTGCCCCTGCTGCAGGAGCGCGGCGTGGCCCCGGACGCGTCGATTGCCATCGTCACCAGCGATTTCCACACGCTGCGCGCGGGCTGGATCGCCAAGCGCAGCGGCTACGGCCAGGCCTTCACCGTGGGCGCGCCCACGCCGGCGACGATCCGCGCCAACGCCTGGCTGCGCGAGTACTTTGCGGTGATCAGCGGATGGGTGCTGGGGGAGTTCTGAGCCGCTGTGCGATGGGCTGCGGCCTTGCGGATTGGCTCCACAATGTGATTCTTCATATATCAACAGGAGCGAGACAGTGGCAAGCGAACAGCGTCCTTTCCGGGTTCTGGGCATACAGCAGGTGGCCATCGGCGGCACCGACAAGCAGCGCATGAAGCGCCTGTGGGTGGACATGCTGGGGCTGACCCAGACCGGCACATTCCAGAGCGAGCGCGAGAACGTGGACGAAGACATCCTGGCCATGGGCCAGGGCGCGCACAAGGTCGAGGTGGACATCATGCAGCCGCTGGACATCGACAGGAAGCCCGCCGTCCACACCACGCCGCTGAACCATATCGGCCTGTGGATCGACGACTTGCCGCTGGCCGTGCAGTGGCTGACGGCACAGGGCGTGCGCTTTGCGCCCGGCGGCATCCGCAAGGGCGCGGCCGGCTACGACATCTGCTTTCTTCACCCCAAGAGCAATGACGAGTTTCCGATCGCTGGCGAGGGCGTGCTGATCGAGCTGGTACAGGCGCCGGCCGAGGTGATCGCAGCCCTGGGCTGAGACGCCTTCAGGCGAAAGGCTGGACGCGCCGCTCGGCATGCTCCAGCAGCCACAGCCTTTTTCGGGCGCGCGTCATGGCCACGTACAGGCGGTTGCGCTCCAGAAAGGCCAGCGCGTGCGGGGCCGAGGCCGGAAAGCGGCCAGGCTCCATGAAGGGCAGGGCGACATGCTCGTATTCCTTGCCCTTGGCTTCCTCGATGGTGCTCAGATGAAAGTCGAAGCCGCGCTCGGCCCGCACGGCACGCTCGAAGCGCGTGGCCATGGCCGCCACCTGGGCCAGCATGTCGGGCACGGTCATGCCGGCCACGCAATCCATGAAAGCCTCCACGCGCTGACGCAATGCCGCCGACTGGGCCTGCGACAGGGCCACGCCGGCAAACAGCCCCCAGACATCGGCCTGCTCCAGCAGGCCCCGCGCATCGGACTGCAGGGCCAGCGGCAGCTGCAGAAAGCTGCCGAAGGCCTTGAAGTTGCGTTGTCCGCCCTGCAGGCTCGATTGGTCGCTCAGGAAGCGCCAGATGATCTGCGGGTTGTGCAGCATCTCGCCTGCCATGCGCTGGGCCAGCGTGTGGCGGCTGGATGGGTCGGCCATGTCACCGCCTGCCACGCTGCCCTTGCCGTAGAACAGCGCACCTTCCACGAAGGCCGCCAGGATCTCGCTGCCCAGAACGCTGACCTGGGCCTTCCACGACAGCGCCTGCATGCCGTGCGCATAGCAAAGTCCCAGCAGCAGGGCCATTTCGCGCTGCAGGTAAAAGCGCTTGAAGCCGTAGAAGCTGGCGGACTTGCCGGCGCGGTGGATGGCCCATTCCAGCGCGCAGGCGTCCTGCTCGTGGCGCAGGATCACGGTCAGCGAGGGATTGCGCGCGCTGCCAGAAGGCGGCTCGCCCGGCGCAGCGGGTTCGGTGGCACGTGCCAGGCTGGCCTGGATCTGCAGCAACTGGTCAATGCACGCGCTGTCGTCGGAGTGCTGCAGCTGGTGCACGGTGCTGAAGCGCGTGGGCGCCGCTGTCAAGCCCACATTGAACAGCGCATTGACGGCCTTGGCCACTTGGAGGCCAAAGCGCCGCGACTGGGTCAGCGCCAGCGTGGCCGTGGCCTGGGGCAGGAAATCATCGAGCTGGTGGAGCTTGTCGCGGAACACGGACCAGGCCTGTGCCTCGATGTGCTGGTTGAAGTCGCCTGCTCCCAGAAAGGCGCAGCCGCTGGTTCCGACCAGGGCTCGCAGCACCTGCAGCGAGGCCGGGTCCAGGTCATGCATCTCGTCGAACACCACCAGGTCGTAGCGCGGCAGGTCCAGCGCCTGGCCCTGCAGGGCGTCGCTGGCCAGTGCATGGCTGCAGTCGCCTTCGGCGTAGTACAGCGGGTCGCCGCAGTGGTCGATGCGGCGGCGCTCGTACTCGAAGAACAGGCAGGCCAGGCGGTAGTCGAGCAAATACTCCTCGCAGAAACTCGCCAGTCCCATGCCTTCCTCGGCCAGGCGCTGGGGCAGCAACGACTTCTTGGCGCTGAGGTTGAAGTCCCAGAAGGCGTCCAGATCCAGATCGCCGGGCTGCTCGAACAAAGGGTCGGGCTGCCAGGCCAGTCGCTCGCGCAGCGCATCATGGGCCTCGCGCACACGGGCCTGCAGCGCCACGCGGTCGGCCAGAAAGTGAGCCGCCGGGTCGCGGCGGCGGATCTGCTGGGCCGCCCAGCGCTCCACCGTGGTGATCTGCACCTGGGGCGGCACCTCGCGCACCAGTTGCTGCAGCCGGTGATGGAAGGCCGCCACGCCGGAGCGCGAATACGCCAGTACCAGAATGCGCTGCGCCTGGCCGCTGCGGCAGGCCTGGACCACCTTGCAGGCCAGCGTCGTGGTCTTGCCCACTCCCGCCAGCGCAGCCACGATGGCCGAACGCCCCTCATGCGCCAGGATGGCCTGCTGCTCGCGCGAGAGCAGCAGCGGCTTGCCGTGATCGGTAGGAAATTCCAGGGAGCGCAGGGACATGTGAGGGAAATCTGAGCAAAAGCGGCGAAAGCAGAGGGAAGCGGTTCAGCCGCAGGCCGGCAGAGCTGAAAGCCGCTGTGGCGACGACGGCGGGCACCCATTGTGGTCGTTTTGGAGAGGCATCTGGCAGGTATTGGGAATCCGTTGCCGCGCCTGTACACGCATCTTTTGAAGCGCTCATCGGACAATTGAGCGATGTTGACTGCCAATAGCTGCGTGCTTGCGGCAAGAAGAAGTCACCGAGAAGAACTTCTGCCAAAACATCCCCAACATCGCTCAAAAATAAGCGAAGTTCGCTTTTTTTGCAGGCCATGAAAACGGGGCAACTATTTTTGTCAAGGAGCCGGCTTTTTCATTCCCAAGGCTTTTTTTGCTCATCAGAATGAAAAGAGCAGACCCACAGAGGAGTTTTTGATGACCGCCTGCAGCACCACCCCGACGACTTCCGCCACCTCCGCACAGCCTGCGGCCGGCAGCCCCCTGCAATGGCATGCACGCCCCTCCAAAAGCGACACGCTGCCGTTTGAAGGCGCCTGGAGCGTGCAGGCCATCCAGGAACTGCTGGACAAGCCCTTCATGGACCTGATGTTCCAGGCCCAGAGCGTGCACCGCGAGCACTGGCCTGCGGGCGATATCGAACTGGCCACGCTGCTGTCGGTCAAGACCGGAGGCTGCCCCGAGAACTGCGGCTACTGCCCGCAGGCGGCCGAGTTCGACACCGGCGTCAAGGCAGAAAAGCTCATGAGCGTGGACGAAGTCACGCGGGCCGCCCAGGCCGCCAAGGATGCCGGCGCCACGCGCTTTTGCATGGGCGCGGCCTGGCGCGCGCCCAAGGACCGCGACATCGAGAAGATGAACGAGCTGATCGGCGCCGTGAAGGGCCTGGGCATGCAGACCTGCGCCACGCTGGGCATGCTCCAGCCCCACCAGGCGCAGTCGCTGCGCGAAGCGGGCCTGGACTACTACAACCACAACCTGGACACCGCGCCCGAGTACTACCAGGACGTGGTCAGCACGCGCCAGTACCAGGACCGCCTGGACACGCTCAAGGCCGTGCGCGGCGCAGGCATCAGCGTGTGCTGCGGCGGCATCATCGGCATGGGTGAGGCGCCGGTGCACCGCGCGGGCCTGATCGCCCAGCTGGCAAATCTCAACCCCCATCCCGAATCCGTGCCCATCAACAGCCTGGTGCGCGTGCCAGGCACGCCGCTGGCGGACAGCGAGCCGGTCGATCCGCTGGACTTCGTGCGCGTGATCGCGGTGGCCCGCATCACCATGCCCACGGCGCGCGTGCGCCTGTCGGCGGGCCGGCAGCAACTGGGCGACGCCGTGCAGGCCCTGTGCTTCATGGCCGGCGCCAATTCCATCTTCTACGGGGACAAGCTGCTGGTGACCGGCAACCCCGATGTGGAGGCCGACACCACGCTGCTGCGCAAGCTGGGCCTGAGCGGCACGCGGACCTCGGTACAGGAGTGAGCCTTGGGGCTTTTTGGGGCTTTTGAGCTCTTTTGAGCCGGCAGCTCAGCGCTGCGGTCCGCCGCTGCCTTGTGCGGCGGCGGCCGCATCGTCGTCGCCGGCATCGAGCAGCCGGGCCGCACGGTTGCTCAACGCGGAATCCGCACGGAAATAGCCCAGCACCGTATTGACGCTGCTGTGCCCCGTCAGCGCCATGGTGTCGGGCAGGGGCACGTTCTGGCGCCCGGCCTCGGTCACAAAGCCCGAGCGCAGGGAATGCGCCGAGAAATCTCCCTCCACGCCTGCCAGCGCACAGCGCTGCTTCACGATGTCGCGCACGGCCGCCGGCGACAGGGGCTCGCCCACATGGCCGCCCTTGCGGATGCGCCGGAAGATCGGCCCTTCCTGTATGGCGGCGGCACGCAGCCAATCGGCCAGCGCCTGGGCCGCGCGCCCGGTGACGGGCTTGTGGTTCTCGGGCGCGTCCCGTCCGGACTGGTTGGTCTTGGAGTGGGCCAGCGTGTAGATGAATTCCTGCGGCCCCACGGCCCGCAGGTGGCGCATGTCGGCCCCGGCCACCTCCGAGCGGCGGCGCCCGCCGCTGGACCAGGCGAACAGCAGCAGGGCGCGGTCGCGGCGGCCGCGCAGGCTGTCATCGCAGGTGTCCAGCAATTGCTCCAGCAAGTCGCGCGTCAGCGCATCCTTTTTGGCGGGCTGCTCGCCGCGCCGCGCATAGGCCTTGCGCGTGCGCGACATCAGCTCGCGCACCGCGCCGTCCTGGCAAGGGTTGGCCAAACCGTGCACCTGATGTGCCTTGGACAGCACCGCCATGCGGTGCACCAGCGTGTTGTGCGACAGGGGGCCTTCGCGGGCCTTGTATCCGGCGTCGACCAGGGCGCGGTCCATGTGCGCCGGCATTTCACTGGCCAGGCCCGCGCCGGTCTGCCGCTGGGCGTGGTCAATGATGAACTGCAGCACACAGGCCACATTCAGCGGCAGCTGCATCTGCCGCTCAAAACGCAGCGCATGCCAGGCGGCCCAGTAGCGCATCGCACTCTGGTAGCTGTTTCTGGTGTTGGTGGATTCGCCCTCGCGCAGCAACTCGCGAACGGCCTGTTGGGCGGCAGGCTCCAGCCCCGCAGAGGGCAGGGTGCTGCCTTGCTGTGTGTCTTCCGGAGGCTGGTCTTGGGGAATCAGCGAAAAGGGGCCGTTGCGCATCCGTGGATTGTCGCCCGGCACAGCATGGCCGGCCGCCGCGGAGCCTGCGGCCATGCAGGCCATGCAAAGTTCAGTTTCCAAGCTTTCCAGAGGGCTGCAGCGGCCTTTTGCCTGGGCAAAGCCGTGTAATGTGCGTATCCATACTGTATGAAAATTTCATATGTAATATTTAATACATGGCACATATGATGTATTACCCATCATTAAAATAACTCACGATAACAACCTCTTATCGTTGGTAATCTTGGAAATAGTTCACGATATGCAGAAAACATCCACCCGTGGCGTGCAGGAAGCCGATGTCTGGGCCGCGGCAGACGCCTTGATCGCCCAGGGCCTGCGGCCGACCATCGAGCGCGTGCGCCAGCACATTGGCCGGGGCTCGCCGAATACCGTCAGCCCCATGCTGGAGACCTGGTTTGCCACGCTGGGCCAGCGCCTGGGCGTGGCGGCAGGGCAGGGCGAGCTGCTGCCGTCGTCGGTGCCCGATCCCGTTCAGCGCCTGGCGCAGCAGCTGTGGGACGCTGCCCAGGAAGAGGCCATGGAGGCCGCCCGCGCCGCCCTGCAATCCCGGGAGGAAGCGGCACAGGCCACGCAGGCCGAGCTGCAGGAGCAGCAGGAGCAAATGGCGCGGCGCGAGGCGTCCATGCAAGCGCAGAAAGAGGCCATGGACCAGGCCCTGCAAGTGGCCCAGGCCCAGTCGCAGGACTTGTCTCGCCGGCTGGATGAAATGCAGCAGCAGCTGCAGGACCGCGACGAGCGTCTGGAGGAAATGCGCGATGCGCTGGCCGAAGCGGCCCGCCAGCGCGAGGCGCTGCAGCAAAAGCATGGCGAGGAAATGCAGTCCGCCGCGCTCGAGCGCCAGCGCATGGCCGAGCAGTACGCGGGCAATGAGCGCCACATGCTCAATGAGGTGGATCGTGCGCGGCAGGAACTGGCGGCCGCGCGCAAGGCCGCCACCGAGCAGGAGCGCAAGGCAGCGACCCGCCTTGCAGAGCTGCAAAGCCGCTATGAAAAGAGCGAGGAGGAGCAGCTGAGCCTGCATTCCCAGCTGCAGACCGCCCAGAATGCGGCCGCCCTGGCGCAGGAGCGGGCAGCGGACCTTCGCAGCCTGCTGCAGGCGCAGCAGCGATTGGCCGGTGCGGCCGTGCCCGAGGCGGGTGCTGGACTGCCCGTGGGCCGGCGCGCAAGCCTGTCTGCGGCGCGCCGCTCCATGACGCGCCTCAAGGACAGGCGGGGCTAGCAGTCAGGGCCTGCGCCCCTGGCTGGGCCCGGTCAGGACTGGAGCCGAAACCCCGCCACCACATCCGCCAGTTGCGCGGCCTGCTGCTGCAGCGACTGGGCGGCGGCCGTGGCCTCTTCGACCAGGGCCGCGTTCTGCTGGGTGGACTGGTCCATCTGGCTGACGGCCGTGCCGATCTCGGCAATGCCCGTGCTCTGTTCCTGGCTGGCATTGCTGATCTCGGTGACGATGGCGGTCACGCGCTGCACGCTTTCCACCACCTTGCCCATGGTGGCGCCTGCGTCCTGCACCAGCCGGCTGCCGGCATCGACCTGGCCCACGGAGTCATCGATCAGCGCCTTGATTTCCTTGGCGGCCGTGGCGCTGCGCTGGGCCAGCGTGCGCACTTCAGAGGCCACCACGGCAAAGCCGCGGCCCTGCTCACCGGCACGGGCTGCTTCCACAGCGGCGTTCAGCGCCAGGATATTGGTCTGGAATGCGATGGAGTCGATCACGCCAATGATGTCGGCAATACGGTGCGAGGATTGTTCGATGCCGCCCATGGTGCGCACCACCTCGTCCACGACCGTGCCGCCATGCGTGGCGATGTCGGAGGCGCTGCTGGCCAGTTGCCGCGCCTGGCGCGCATTCTCGGCGTTGTGCTGCACGGTGGCCGTGAGCTGCTCCATGGCGGCAGCCGTTTCCTCCAGCGAGCTGGCCTGCTGCTCGGTGCGTGCCGACAGGTCCTGGTTGCCGCTGGCGATTTCGGTGGAGGCATGGCGCACGGTCTCGGACGATTCCCGGATGCGCACCAGCACCGAGGCGATCTTGTCGGTGAAGTGGTTGAACGCGCGTGCGATCTGCGTCAGTTCGTCATTGCCTTGCACCGACAGGCGACGCGTGAGATCGCCGTCACCCGAGGCGATGTCTTCCAGCGCATCACGCACCACGGCCAGCCGGCGCGTGACGCGAGCGATGACGGCGCCCAGCAGCGCAATCGCCAGGATCAGCGAAATGGCAACGATGGCGCCCGACACCTTGAGCAGCGAACCCAGCGCGGACAGCGCCTCGTCGCGCTGCACGGCCACCACCAGTTGCCAGTTCGTGCCGGGCACGCCCTGGCCGTAGAACAGGAAGTCCTTGCCGCCGATGGCCGTGCGCATGCCGGAGTCCGCCTTGGGCAGGGCCTGGATGGCGTCGGCACCCAACTGGGGCGAGAGTGCGGAGACGGGCTTGAGCGTGAGTGCCGGATCAGGATGGGTGACGATGGCGCCCGCCTCATCCACCAAGAAGGCAAAGCTGCCCGGCGTGGGCCGGATGGCGCCCACGGTGCGCACCACGGTGGTAAGCAGCACGTCGGTGCCGACCACGGCGACGGGATTGCCGGCCGGGCCCACGGGCTCGGCAAAGGTCACGCCCACTTCGGGTGGAGAGACAAACAGATAGGGCGCCGTCACGATGGGCCTGCCTTCCTTGAGCGCCTGCCTGAACCAGGGGCGGGCCGTCACGTCGTAGTCGGCAGCCATCTCGTTGAGGAAGAACATGCGCTTGTCGGTGTAGCCGAAGTAGGCATCCGAGAAGCCGCCGCCGTCGCGCAGCGCCTGGACCACGGCACGCGGGTCCGGCGTATCGACGGCCTGGGCCAGCGTATGCGTCAGCAGGCGCTTGGTCGCCACCCATTCGCCCAGCACCTGGGCCTGGGCGTTCACGAGCTGGCGGCTCTGGTCGTCGAGGGTGGACAGCACATGGCGCTGCACCGTGAGGAAGTTGGCAATGGCCAGGGCCAGCATGGCCACGGTGACGATGGCCACGCTGAGCGCGATGAGTCGCGCACGCAGGGACTGGAACATAGAAGAATTACTTATTGCAAGAAGATGCTACATACGTTAGCAAATTTTCTTGACAATACGCGTTCTTGCAGGCGGTGCCCCCTGGCCGCCGAAGCCTATGCGGGAAATTCGCTCCCCTTCAGCGCCTCAGCGCTCCCCAGCCAGCAGCCTGCCCAGCGCCTCGTAGGCCGGCAGCGAGGTCGGGTCATTGGCCGCATTGCCAGCCACCGGATGGGAGGCAAAGCGCGCAATCACCATCTGTGCCTTGGGATCGATATAGACGGTCTGGCCATGCACGCCGCGCGCTGCGAAGGCGCCATGGGCGTTGTGCGTGACCCACCACATGTTGCGGTAGGTCCAGCCCGGCAGCAGCTTGTAGCCGGCCTTGGCAAAGGCCGCCGCATCGCCGCCCCGGCGGATATCGTCCACGGCGGCTGCGGGAACGATCTGCTGGCCGTTGAACTGGCCCCGGTTGCGCAGCATCTCGCCAAAGCGCGCCAGGTCCCGCAGGCCCAGGTTCAGGCCGCCGCCTGCAAAGGGCGTGCCCGTGGAGTCCACCGACATGTAGGCATCCTGCTCGGCGCCCAGGCGGCTCCAGATGCGCTCGGACAGCAGATCGGCCACCGATTGGCCGCTCACGCGCGCCAGCACCCAGCCCAGCGCATCGGTGTTGGCCGTGCGGTAGCCGAAGGCCTTGCCGTGCACGCCTTCGGGCTTCACGGTCTGCAGGAATTCGTAGTAGCTGCGCGGCCCGGTGTAGTCCTTGGCCTTGGGCAGCGGGTTGCCCGCTGCCGCGTGCGCCCAGACCTCGGCCTGGGGGTCCGCATAGTCTTCGCTGAAGCGTATGCCCGTGGTCATGTCCATGAGTTGGCGCACCGTGGCGTTGCCGAAGGCCGAGACCGCCAGCTCGGGCACGTACTCCGACACGCGGCGCGAGGGGTCGAGCTGCCCCTCGGCAGCCAGCATGGCCGCCAGCGTTCCGACGAAGGACTTGGTCACCGACATGGCGCCGTGCTGGCCTTCGGGTTTGAGCACGCCGAAGTAGCGCTCATAGACCACGCGGCCCTTGTGCAGCACCACGATGCCGTCGGTGTAGTTGGCCTTGAGCGAATCGCGCCAGGTCATGGGCTGGCTGGCACCCAATGGCGTGAAGCGCAACTCGTCGATGTCGTCGCGCAGCGCCTGGGCCAGCGGCGCTGCAGGCGCCAGGCCGCGCGACACATTCACGGTGGGCATGAGCTGGCGAAAGTGCGAGACGCTCCAGCGCATGGCGGGAAACTGGAAATAGGAGCCGTCGTCGAAGCGCAGCGTGCGGTCCGGCGGCGGCGGTGAGCCCACCATCCAGCCCAGCTTTGCGGGGTCGCTGGCATCGGCATCGGGATAGGAGGGGGTCTTGGCTGCGGTGACCCCTGCCGTGGCTGTGGCGAACACAAGGCTGCCAGCCAGGGCACCGGCGAAATGTTTGAGCTGCATGGCGGCAACCATACTACGGTTGCCCCGGCGCCAAGATCCGCTGCCAAAGCGTGCGCCCAGTTGGCGCAAGCGCGACAAATGGCTTTCTCGTTGGACTAAGCTTCAAATAGTTTTTGAAAATCAAAGCCTGGCGAACGCCCATGAAAAGCCTGCAAGACCTGGATATCTTCGTGCGCACCGCAGACAGCGGCAGCCTTTCGGCCACGGCGCGCGCCCTGGACCTGACCCCGGCTGCGGCCAGCGCAGCGCTCAAGCGGCTGGAGGCAGAACTGGGCGTGACCCTGTTCGTGCGCTCCACGCGCAGCCTGCGGCTCACGCAGGAGGGCGAGCTGTTTCTGGAGCACTGCCGCCCCGCGCTGGCCGGCCTGCGCCAGGTGCGCGACCAGTTGGCTGGCGGCCAGGCCGCTTTGCGCGGCACGCTGCAACTGGCCGCCCCCTCCGACCTGGGCCGCAACGTGCTCATGCCCTGGCTGGACGAGTTCCAGAGCCAGCACGCAGGCGTGGATCTGCGCCTGCACCTGTCCGACCGCGCTGCCAATGTCTACAGCGAGCCTGTGGACGCGGCCTTTCGCTATGGCAGGCCGCAGGATTCCAGCCTGGTGGCCTTGCCGCTGTCGGACACGCACCGCCGCGTGCTCTGCGCCGCGCCTTCCTATCTGCAGCAGCGTGGCGCCCCGGCAACGCCCCACGACCTGGCCGGACATGACTGCCTGTGCTTCATGCTGGGCGAGGAAGTGCACGACCGCTGGAGCTTCTGGCCGGCAGGGCAGGGGGCTGCCGTACCAGAGCCCGTCCATGTCCGGGTGCGCGGCCGCAATGTGGCCAATGACGGAGATGCCGTGCGGCGCTGGGCCGTGGCCGGGCGGGGGATTGCCTACAAGTCGTATTTCGACGTGGCCGAGGACCTGGCCCGGGGCCGCCTTCTTGCGCTGTGCACCGACTGGACGACCGAGTGCGTGCCCCTGTTCCTGGTCGCCCCCAGCCGCAGGCAGTTCACGCCGCTGGTGCGTGCGTTGCGGGATTTTGTGGCGGTGAGGCTGGCCGAGCTAGAGGCGGCCCAGCCCTGAGACATCACGAAGCCTGCGTCCCCAGCTCCACTGGCCCGTGCACGTGGTGCTCCGCGCAGACCTGCCGCGAGAGCACATGGGTTTCGATCACTTCGGCGGCATTCTCGGCCGTGAGCCGCCCGTACCAGACGCCGTCCGGATAGACGATGGCCAGCGGGCCATGGTTGCAGGGGTACTGGCAGCTGGTCTGCAGCAGGCGCAGCCTGGCACGCAGTTCGCTGCTGGCCTGCACGGCCTCGCCCAGGCTTTGCCAGACGGCCACGGCGCCCAGGGCGGTGCAGCGCGGCCCCGTGCAGACCAGGGCATGGTGCTGGTGGTCCGGCACCTGGGACCAGGCCTGGGGATCGTGCTGCCATTGGTCGCCTGCGGTCTCGGCAATATCGGGGGCCTGAAGGCCCTGGGCCATCTGCGACAGCAGCAGCGCGGGCATGGTCGCAGCGCCCAGCAGATGGTCGGCAAATCGCACCTGCACGCCCTGGTCCGGCAACTGCGAGCGCCAGCGCATGGCCAGCTTGTGCAGCCAGCGCAGCAGGGCAGGCTCGTCGGGCGAGAACAGGGGCAGCACGACGATGGAGCGCGCCGGCAGGCATTGCTGCAGCGCCTCGGGCAGCGAGGGTGCGGCCTTGTCCACGAAGGATGTGACGACCTTGCAGGCCGGCTCCAGCGTCTGGCGCAAGGCCTCGGCCAGTTCGATCAGGCTTTGGCGCGATGCTGCGCCCGTGCCGCCGCGGCCCAGCACGATCACGGCGTCGGGCCCGGGCGGGATGGAAGTTTCAGAGGAGTTCATCGGGAATGAAGCTGATGCGCAGCCGGCCGGTGGCGGCATGGATGTCCACCTCGGCAGCCACGCCGTAGACCTGGCCGATGGTGGCCGGGGTCAGTACCTGGGCCGGTGTGCCATGGGCAACGATGCGGCCTTGTTCCATGAGATAGAGACGGTCGCAGTAGTGGGCGGCGATGTTGAGGTCGTGCAGGGCGACGATGCTGCTGATCTGCAGGCGCCGGACCAGTGACATCAACTCCAGCTGATGGCGTATGTCCAGGTGGTTGGTGGGCTCGTCCAGCAGCATCAGCCGTGGCTGCTGGGCCAGCGCGCGGGCCACGAGAACGCGTTGCTTCTCGCCGCCAGACAGGCTGGAGAAACGCCGTTCCTCCAGCGCCAAGGCATTCACCTGGGCCAGCACCTGGCGCATGCAGGCGAGGTCCTCGGCGCTGTCGCCAGCCCAGGGGGACTGGTGGGGGATGCGGCCCATCATCACCGCCTCGCGCACGGTGAAGTCAAAGCTCTGCGGCGCCTCCTGCGCCAGGACCGAGACCTGGGCCGCGAACTCGCGCGCCGTCATGTCCCGGATGTCGCGCTGGTCCAGCAGCACGCAGCCTGCGTCGGGCCGCAACACGCGGTAGAGCATGCGCAGCAGGGTGGATTTGCCGCTGCCGTTGGGGCCGATGAGCCCCACGCATTCGCCGCTGTGCAGGGCAAGGCTGGCCTGGTCCACGATGCGCCGGGCGTCGGCACGCCGGGCGTCGGCACTCCAGCACAGGTCCTGGGCTTGCAGCTTCATGGGCCGCGCCCTCCCTGCACCGGCTGGCGCACCAGCATCCAGACGAAGAAGGGCCCGCCGATCAGCGAGGTGATCACGCCCACGGGCAGTTCCATGGGCGCAAAGGCCGTGCGCGCGACAAGATCCACCAGCACCAGCAGCAGGGCGCCGGCCAGGGCGGCCACGGGCAGCACGCGCCGGTGGTCCGTGCCCACCAGCATGCGCGCGGCGTGCGGCACGATCAGCCCCACAAAGCCGATGGCGCCACTGACCGCCACCATGGTGCCCGTGAGCAGCGACACCGCCAGGAACAGTCCGCGCCGCAGCCGTGCCGTGTCCACGCCCAGCGTGGCGGCGGCCTCGTCACCGGCCAGCAGGGCGTTGAGCGGGCGCGTCTGCAGCCCCAGCCAGAGCATTCCCGCAGCCAGCACGGCGGCGGGAATGCCCAGTTCCTCCCACTGCGTGCCGGCCAGGCTGCCCAGCGTCCAGGTCAGCAGGGCATTGGCCAGGTCACGCTGGCCCGATGACAGGGTGATCAGGCTGGTCACGCCCGCCAGCACATAGCCGATGGCCACGCCACCCAGGATCAGCCGCGAGGCATGGATGCGGCCCTGGGAGCGCGCCAGCAGGTAGACCGCCAAGGTGGCCGCCAGCGCCCCGGCAAAGGCCCCGGCCGTGAGGGCGTACATGCCGGCCGAGGCCAGCGCACCGAAGGCCAGCACGGCCACGGCGCCCACCGACGCACCCGAGGACACGCCCAGCAGATAGGGATCGGCCAGCGGATTGCGCACCATGGCCTGCATGATGGTGCCCACCACGGCAAGCCCCGCGCCCACCAGGGCCGCCAGCAGCACGCGCGGCATGCGGATCAGCCAGACGATCTGCTGGTGCTGCGGCGTGATGCCCTCCAGCGGCGGCGGCTGCATGCCCAGCACCTGCAGCAGCCGGCTCCAGGCAATGCGCCAGACCGTGCCCGCCGGCATGTCCACGGGCCCCCAGGTGATGGCCAGCGTCATCACCAGCAACAGGGCCGCGAACAGCAGCAGGCACCAGAGGCGGGCGGCGCCCGAGCGCCTGGGCCAGCGGGAGTCAGTTGGCCGCATGGCTGGGCGCCGGCACGCGGTCGGGGTGCAGGGCCTGGGCCAGCGCGCGGGCCCGAGCGATGTTGCGCGGGCCGGGCGTGGCCTCGGCATAGGTCATCACGAAGAACCGCTTTTCGCGAATGGCATCGACGCCGGCCAGCTCGGGCTTGGCCAGCAGGAAGTCGATCTTGCCCTGGGCATGGGGCTGGCCGTAGTCGATGATGACGATCCACTGCGGGTTGCGCTGCACCACGTCCTCCCAGTTGCCTGCGGGCCAGTTGCTGGGAATGTCGTCGAAGATGTTGCGCCCGCCCGCTTCCTCGATCATGGCCTGCGGCATGCCGTAGCGGCCCACGGTCACGGGGATGTCCTGGCCGCTGTCGTAGACGAAGACCGAAGGCCGCTGCCGCACGCCCTGCATGCGCTCGCGCAGGTCCTTCAGGTCGCGCTCCAGCCCCTGCGCCAGTTGCTCGGCATGGGCGTCGATGCGGAAGATGCGGCCCAGGTTGCGCAGGTCGGTCAGGCCGTCTTCCAGCGCCACCTGGCTGCGCGGCCCCACGCGGATGCACGATTCGGACAGCACGTACGAGGCAATGCCGTGGCGCTGCAGCACCTCGGGCGTGACCTGGCCTTGGCGAAAACCGTAGCTCCAGCCGCCGAATACGAAATCTGCCGAGGCGCCCAGGATGGCCTCCAGGTTCATCTCGCGCTCCGCCAGCCGCGGCACGCGGGCCAGCTGGGCCTGGAAGGCCGGGTCGATCTGCTTGGCCTGCGTGATACCGCTGTAGCCCACCAGCCGATCGCCCAGGCCCAGAAAGAGAAACATCTCGGTGATGTTCACGTCATGGGTCACGGCGCGCAGCGGTGCGTTGGCGTAAGTCACGGGTCTGCCGCAGACATTGACGGTCACGGCCGCCTGCGGTGCGGCAGCCGGTGCCGGCAGTTCACTGGTGGTGCCGGAATCGCTGCGCGAGCAGCCGGCCAGCAGCAGGGTGGTCGCCAGGGCGCCAGCGCACAGGCCGTGGAGGCTTTTGGAGCGCGCCATGGCCATCAGAACCGGATATGGGCCGCGATCTCGAAGCGGCGGCCTTGCCCGACCAGGAACTGGCTGCCGTAGCTCGATCCCACATAGACCCTGTCGGCCAGGTTGCGGCCGATCAGGCTCAGGGTGGTGCGAGGGTCCACCTGCCAGCTCAGCGCGGCGTCGGCCACGGTGTAGGCGGGCAGGTTCACGGTATTGGCGTTGTTGCCAAAGCGGTCACCCACGTAGCGCAGGCCCAGCGAGGCCTGCCAGGCGCCCACGCGGTAGTGGCCCCAGAGGTTGGCCGAGGTCTTGGCCACGTTCTGCGGGCGGTTGCCGGCGCGGTTGCCGCCGGCCTCGATGAGCTTGTCGAACTGGGCATCCACATAGGACAGATTGCCCTCCACGCGCAGGGCGGGCGTGGCCTGGAAGGTGGCGGTGACCTCGGCCCCGCGCGAGGACTGGCTGCCGCCCTGGATGGAGATGGCCGGCCGGTCGGGGTCGCGCGTGATGATGTTGTCCTTCTTGATGTCGAACACGGCCAGCGTCCACTCGCCGCGCCCGCCGGCCACCTGTTGCTTGATGCCGATCTCGGCCTGGCGGCCCTTGCTCAGCTTGTAAGCCGTGTTGGCCAGGTTCAGCGACACCAAGCTGTTGACGGGATCGTGTCCCGAGCTGATCTGCCCATAGACCTGGGTGTTGCGCGCCAGCTCATAGGTCAGGCCCAGGCGCCAGGAGGTGGCGGCCAGCGTCTTGTTGAAATCCGTGCCGCCCACCAGCGAGTGGCTGGCAAAGCTGTAGACATCGCGGCGCAGTCCGGCCATGGCCAGCCAGCGGTTGCTGATGCGCCAGGCATCCTCCAGGTACAGCGCATGCTGGGTCACGCCGGTTTCGGTCTTGGCCTTGGTGACATCGGGGCTGGCCCAGCTGCCATGCACGGGGTCCCAGGCCGAGACCGTGGACGAGCCGCCGTAGGGCGAGTTGTTGGACAGCCGCAGGTTGATGCGTGCGGCCTCCCATCCCATGGCGATCTTGTGCGATCCCCGGTCCAGGTTCAGGCCCAGGCGATTGCCGGTCTGCTCCAGGTAGTGCAGGATTTCCAGGTAGTCGGAGCGGCCCACGGTCCAGGTGGCGGGGTTGAGCGCGTAGGCCTCGATGTTGCGCCAGTGGCGGTCCGACTGCACGTGGTACAGCTCGTTGCGCACCGTCAGCCAGTCATTGGCCTTCCATTGCACCTTGGCGCGCAGGCGCTCGTCGGCATAGCGCAGCACGCTGTCTTCGGCGTTGTAGTTGCGGTCGCGCAGGGACTCCACCACCTTGCCGTCCAGGCCCGGCGTGCCCCAGTAGCGGCTGGGCTTTTGCACGCTGCGGTCGGCAATCAGGTCGATCTGCAGGTCGCTCGTGGGCTCCAAGCGCAGCGTGCTCATGAACTTGCCGTTGCGCGACTGGTCCAGGTCGCGCTCGCCCGCGCTGCGCGCGGTGTAGCTGTCGATGCGGTAGCTGGCATAGGCGCCCAGGGCGCCGGTCACGCCCAGGCCCAGGCGCAGCGTGTCGTCCGTGCCCGCGCCCAGCAGCACCTCGGCCGAGCTGGTGCGGCTGGGCTGCTTGCGGATGGCGTTGACCGTGGCGCCCATGGTGCCGCTGCCATACATCAGCGAGGCCGGGCCGCGCAGCACGTCGATGCGCTCGTAGCCCCAGCTGTCCCCGGGATAGGCCGTGGTGCCGGCGGCCACGCCCAGCACCATGCCGTCTTCGGCCACGCCCACGGAGTTCACGCCCGCAAAGCCACGGCTGCTGAAGGACAGGCCGCCGTTGCCCGGCGTGCTGCTGGAGGTCAGGCCCACGGTGCGCGTGACGGCGTCCACCAGGGCGTAGTCGCCGCGCTCCTGCATCTGCTCGGCAGAAACACCATCCACGCTGGCAGGCACTTCCTGGTTGGAGACGCCGGTATGGCTGGCCGAGCGCGCAGGCTGGGCCAGTTGCTGGCCGATGCGTTCGGCCTGGCCGGTGACCTGCACTTCGGGCAGGACAGTCTGTGCCTGCACAGGAACGGACAGGAAGGCGCAGGCCAGGGCCAGCGGGCTCAGCCGAAGGCAAAGGGAATCGGCAGCACGGGTGCTGGGAACGCAGGAAAGGGAGGAATGCATTTCGAACATCGGTCTTCGACCGCCTGATGCGAAAGCAAGGCACTGCCGCCTCTCCAGCCAGCGTGCAAGGATAGGGTGCAGGACATTGCCATCCGCACCCCGCAGACAGTCAAGAAAGCGCCCGCTCAGCGGGCGCGAAACGCAGCAGGCCGGTCTCCGGGCTCACAAGCGGCGCAAGGACATGCCTTGCGCCCAGCGCCCCGTCTTCCCAATCCACCCGCGAAAAGCTGCATGTTGCAGACCACGCCATGAACCAGTGACAGCCTGTCATCGCCCCTCCGCAGGGTTGCGGAGACTGGCGGGACAGGCGTGGAGCGCCTTGACTTGTTTACCGTTGCGGGGGCAGCCAAGGCCTGTGCCGGCAGCGCAAAAAGCATTTGCTGGCAGTCACCTTGTTCCCGTTTCATCCCCATGGCTGGCATGTGGACACCTGTTGCACGGATGCCTTTGCAGGCGCGGCATTATAGCCAGCGGCCCGCGTCGGTAGCCTGCGGCGCGTCGTGCAGCAGCAGCTCCACACCCAGCCACTCGCCACGGTGAACGCGGCTGATGGCATGCCGCAGATGCACGCGGTAAAAGCCTGCCGCACCGCGCACCGGGCGCGGCCCCGTGGCGATGATGGCCGCATCCCCCAGGCCCAGCGGCAGCACCATGGGGCGCGATTGCATGCGCGGGCGCTGCTCGGTCATCACGAATTCGCCGCCCTCGAAATCCTGGCCCGGCCGGGACAGCAGCAGCACCAGCTGCAGCGGGAACACCGCCGCACCTTCGCTGTATGAGCGCAGCGGCGCATGGCCCGCCTGCGCCACATGCAGCAGGTGCGACTGCGGATGCATCTGGCCGCGCTGGTGGCCCAGCTGCCCGAAGGCCTCGAACGAGGCGGGCAGGGCAGGCTGCATGTCCATTTGGGCACGCCAGCGATTGGCAATGGCAAGCAGGTGCCGGTACAGCACCGGGCGCCATGTGTAGAGGGAGGGCGGCAGGCCATTGCGCATGGCCGCCTCGCCGGCCAGGGCGCGGCTTTCATCCGCATTCAGCAGCCGTGGCAGCAGGCAATGGCCCTCTGCATCGAGCTGGGTGGCAATGCGGCCCCAGTCCAGCCCAGCGAAGCGATCACTGCTGTTCGGCCCATCCATGTCGAACCCTCCATTCAACCCGCCTTGCGAAACGTGAGATTGATGCGCCGCCCTCCCAGCAGCAGGTGAGGCTGGTCCTTGAGCGGCAACACGCCGTGGTGGCGCAGCCGATCCACGCCGCCCCAGACCACCACGTCGCCATGCTGCAACAACACCCTGGCCGTCTTGTCCGCGCCCGCAAGCCCTCCAAACAGAAATGTGGCCGGCATGCCCAGTGACACCGAGACGATGGGCGCGTCCAGGTCACGCTCGTCGCGGTCCTGGTGCAGGGACAGGCGGCTGCCGGGCAGGTACTGGTTGATCAGGCAGGCATCGGGCGCGAAGCCCTCGAAACCCGCAGCGGCGGCCGCTTCGCCCGCCAGCTGCGCAAACACGGCCGGCATGGCGGGCCAGGACTGGCCGCTGACCGGGTCGATGGCGCTGTAGCGGTAGCCGCGCCGGTCGCTGGTCCAGCCCAGCGCGCCGCAGTTGGTCATGGCCACCGACATGGTGAAGCCGCCCGGCGTGACCAGATGGCGCAGCGGCGCCTGGGCCATGACGCTGTCCACCGCAGCCAGCAGTGGCGCCGCATGGGGCAGGGCATGGCCGCGCAGCACCACGGACTGGGGACCAATGGGTTCGATGCCCATGGGAGGTTCATCGGCAAAAAGATCCAGCGTGCTCATACCGGCCGTCCATCAAAGTGCGTCATATCAGAGTGCGTCATGAAAGATCAGCCCCACGGTATGGCGATGGCCGCTTCGGACGCGGCTGACGCCATGGCGCATGGCCGCGCGGCGGTAGCCTGAGCGCCGCCCCGGCACGGGCCGGTGGCGCACGGCCAGGACCAGCGCATCGCCCTGGTCCAGCGCCATCACATCGGCCCGTTGCCTGTCGCCATCGGCCTGGGTGATGACGAATTCCCCGCCCGCAAAGTCCTGCCCCGGCCGCGACAGCAGCAACACCACCTGCAGCGGAAACACATGCTCTCCATAGACATCCTGGTGCAGGCAGTTGTAGTCGCCCTCGCCGTATTGGAGGATCAGCGGCGTGGGCCGCAACTGGCCGTGCGCGTGGCAGCGCGCCAGGAAGTCCTGCAGCCGGTCCGGATAGCGCACATCCAGCCCCATGCGCTGGTTCCAGCGGTTGGCCACCGGCACCAGGCGGGAATACAGCTGTTCGCGCAGCCGCTGCAGCAGAGGTGGCAAGGGGTAGTCGAAATACCGGTATTCGCCACGCCCGAAACCGTGGCGGGCCATGACGATGCGGGAGCGAAAACCGTCTTCCCTGGTGTAGAGGGCCGCCAGGTCACGGCATTGCTGCGCGTCCAGCAGGCCGGGCAGCCGGGCACAGCCGTGCTCGTCGAGCTGGTGCTCCATCTGCGTCCATTGGCAGGGCGGGGCGGATTCGCAAGCTTCGTTGTCGAAAAGACGGAGGTTGTGCATGGCGGGCGCGGTTGGCGGCATGGGCGCTGTGGGCAATTGCCGCAGTCTAGGGCGCCGCCGCAGCGCCTGCATCCCGCTTCTTGCAGTGGACAGAATGTCAACCGGCGGCAGCGCCTGCCAGCCGCGTGCTGGACAGGCCTGGGAGGGCCGGCTGGCAGCTGCAATTGAACAATCGCGGCATTCCTGCAAACGCCTCAGGCCCGCCATGTCCAGCAACGTCCATCACCTCTATCTGTTCTTCGATACGCCCCTGCAGCTGCGCCGCGTGCAACTGATCTGCCAGTACCTGGCCCGGCAGTCCTGGGAGCAGGCCGAGCGCTGGATCCATGAGCTGGACCCCGCCCTGGACCGATCCGCGCTGTGGGATGACGACTGGGCCAATGCCAGCGCCCTGGGCCATCCCCAGCATCTGGAGCTGGGCTTCGACACCCGCACCACGGCCGGCATGCCCTGGCGGCTGCTGGAGACCTTGTTCCAGCACGGCCTGCAGGCGGCGGTGCTGCATGTCTTCTACGACCAGGTGGGAGAGAGCGAGCGCTATCACTTCGATGCCGGCCAATGGGTCAGCCACCATGCCTGGCTGGCCCGCTACCCGGAGCGCCAGGTGCTGGTCGATCCCGACGCAGAGGTCTATCCGCGCCCGGGGCAGGAAGAGGGCAACGATGGCACCTCACTCAGCAATCCCGCCCAGCCCATGGCCATCAGGCAACTGCGCGAGCGTGACCAGGAGCGCGATCGCCAGGCCCAGGAGTCCGTGCAGGCCCTGCTGGAGACCATGGCCAGCCTGCGCAAGAGCGGCGTGTCGCCGGTGGACGGCATCGCGGGCCTGTTCATGCTGCGGGCCGGCTTTCGCGGACTGTGCGAGGCCGTCGCCTTCACCGTCGTTGCCGCCCTGGCTTTCAGAGGCAAGGGCCTGTGGCTCTGGCTGGCCCTGGGATTGGTACTGGCGGTCGTGCTGCCGCTGTACCGGATGGCCAGTGCGCGGCGGGAGTTCGCGGGGCAGGGCGGCAGCGACCCGGCATCCTGAGACAATCCGCGCTCGGCAGAATGAAACAAATTGCACAAGATCCGGCAAAGTCCCAGGAGAGGGTGAACAGGATGTGGATACCGACCGTCGTCACGGCAGGATGGACATGCGCCATCAGGCGCCGTCTTTTTGAGCAGGGCCAACGCTGATGCAGCCCACCGCAATCGAGCAGGGCCCCGCCGTGGCAGCAGGCGTTCACGAGGATTTCGGCCATCTTCTGGGTCTGTACATGCGCCGCATCCGTGCCAGCGCTTCGGGGGTGGCCACCGAGATCCGGCTGAGCCGGGAAGCCGTCAACAACTGGAGGAATGGGGTTTCCCTGCCCAATCCGCGCTCGCGCGACCGGCTGGCCGCCTGCGCCCAGTATCTGCGGCTGACGGAGGCGGAGACCAATCGCCTGTTCTCCGCCGCCGGCTTTGCCACGCAGTTCCCGCTGCAGGCGCCAGCCGCTGGCGCCCAGCCTTTTGCCGGCTTCATGGACCGGCTTTTTGCCCAGCTGGCCCAGGCCTCGCCCTATGCCATCACCATGCTGCTGTCTCCCGCGCACTGGGGTCAGCCCCCGTTCCGTCAGGAATTGCTGCTGCGTGCCCGCGCCCAGTACGGCGCCGAGGCGGTACTGCACATCCAGCCGCCCTACAGCGTGAGCACGGCCCCGGCCGACTACTTTGCGGCCCTGGGCCGGCAGTGCGGGCTGGGCGAGGTGGGCTCGGACTACGAATTCGAGGCCCTGCTGGAAAAGCGTCTGCTGGCAGGCGGCCGCCTGTTCTGCCTGGTCAGCCGTTTCGAGCAAGGCACGGCCGCACTGCGCGAGACGCTGGCCGGCATCCTGCGCAGCCTCAGCGAAATGCACAGCGGCCGCCTGCACCTGCTGCTGTGCGGCAGCGAGGCGCTGGCCGACCTCAAGTACCGCAGCGGCGACCTGTCCCTGCTCAACATCGGCCAGGTGGCACACTGGCCCGATCCCACGCTGGAAGACCTGGCCCTGATGGCGCGCCAGCGCTGGCCGGCAACAGGCTGGCCGGTCGAGGTCATCGAGGCGCTGCAGGCCCTGACGGGCGGGCATCCCGCGCTCTTCGAGGAAGCGCTGCAATGGCTGGTGGAGCAGGGTGTGGGCATCGCTGCCGTGCACTCGCCACTGCTGCGCGCCCATCTGGTGGCCAGTGCGCGCCTGTGGCAGACCCTGCTGCCCCTGGCGCAGGAGCCGGCCGCACGCGATCAATTGCGAAGCCTGGTGGATGCGGCATCGCTGGGCCGTGCGCGGCCCTATCTGCAGGATGCCGTGCTGCGGCGCCTGTTCTGGGGCAACCTGCTGCAGGTGCGCGGAGCGGGCGAGGGCGCCCACCTGCACTGGCGCTGCGACATCGCCCGCGAAGCCGCAATGGCAGTGCTGCAGGCATGAGCGGCCCGGCCCGCCTTCTGCAGCTGCCCCGATCCTATTGGCGCGCCGCGCTGCTGGCCTTGTTCACGCTGTTCATAGGCACAGCCATCCTTCTGCCCCGCTACAACCCCGTTACCCGCGGCAGCCTGCAGGGCGCGGAAAGTTCAGGGCGGGTCTGGAACGAAATCATCCTGTGGCGCCTGGCCCTGATGGAGCATGTGCGCCAGCATGAAAGCTGGCCGCAGGACATCGCCAGCGTGGCACCGGAGATTGCCGAGCCTCGTGTGCGCATGAGTTCGCCCAGGCCCTTCGTGCTGCAGGCGGACATCGTGCGCGACAGCCAGATGGGCGTGCTCTCAGGAACCCAGGTCCTGCTGCAGCTGAACATGCCCAGCCAGGACTGGAGCTGCCAGGGCGGCCAGCCACCCACCCCGCCACGCTATCTGCCGCTGAACTGCAGCCCCTCGCCAGGCCAGCCAGAGCACGAACCCTTTGGCTGGCTGCGCAACATCATCTGGACCTGCGCCCTGGTCTTTGGCGGCCTGGCCCTGCTGTGGCTGGTCCGCCATCCGCTGATAGGCCCGGCGCAGCTCAAGCCCGGGCGCCTGCGCCGCAAGCCGTATCAGCATCTTCCCCAGCTGGACCGGCTGCTGCGGCTCACCGGCCGGCGGTCCGCCGTGCTGCGCGCCGCAGGCATACGCCCGCCCGACTGGCAGCGTGCCCTGCGCCTTGCCGGCGCCAGCCCCGCCGCCCGCGTGCGCGCCCTGGCCGAACGACTATCGGCCACCTGCAAAACCGCCGAGGGCGAATGGCCCGTGCCCGGTGGCATGTTCGAATGGACGCTGCCGCCGGACCTGCCCATCGCCCTGGGCCGCTGCCTGGTCTATGCGCTGCCAGAGCAACTGGAAGAACTGGAAGAGGGCGAACTCGTGCGCCAGCTGCGCCTGCTGCAAACCGGCGGCGATGTGGTGCTCATCGTGAGCCCGCACCATCCGCAGTCGCCCATGCCGCTGCTGCAGCGCCATGCCGAGGACCGCGCCAATCTGCACGCAGTGCTGGACAGCCCCGGTCAGACCGAATGGCTGATGGGCGGCGAGCCCGCGCAGGTGCTGCTGCGGCTGCTGGCCGCGCAGCTGCAGGTCACGCGCATCTCGCCCTACCAGACGCGCGGCGGCGTGACGCGCGAGGACGTGTTCTTCGGCCGCGAGCGCCTGCTGGCGCGCGTACTCAACCGCGAACCTGCCAACTACCTGGTCGTGGGAGGGCGCCAGCTCGGCAAAAGCAGCCTGCTCAAGGCGGTGCAACGGCGCCTGCAGGAGCATCCGTCCATTGCCTGCCACTACCTCTCGCTGCGCGACCACCGCCTTACGCCGCGCCTGGCCACCCAGTTCGGCCTGCCCGTGGAGACACCGCTGGAGGCCATCATCGAACACCTGCAGTCGCAATCGCAGGGCAGGCGGCTGTACCTGCTGATCGACGAGGCCGACCTGTTCTTCCGCGATGAGGCCCGCAACGGCTATCCCCAGCTCAGCGCCTTGCGCGCGCTCAGCGAGGAGGGCCGTTGCTGGTTCATGCTGGCTGGATTCTGGGATCTCTATGCGGCAGCGTTGCTCGACTACCAGTCGCCGCTGCGCAACTTCGGCGACATCCTGGCCATCGGCGGCCTGGAGCCGTCCGCCTGCCAGGCACTGGCCACCGAGCCGCTGCGCAGGCTGCGCGTGGGCTACGCCAACGACGCCCTGGCCGAACGCCTGATCGAGGCCAGCGGCAGGCGGGCCAATCTGGTCGCCATCCTCTGCCAGGAATGCCTGCAAGCCCTGGGGCCCGACGAACGCGTGATCGAAGAGCGCCACCTGCGCCAGGCGCTGGAATCCCAGCCCGTACAGGATGCGCTGGTCGGCTGGGGCCGCCTGAGCACCGACGAACAGGCCTGCCGCCTGGACCGCATCGCCGTCTATCACACGGCCCAGCAAGGTCACACCAGCCTGACCGCGCTCGACGCCCTGGTCCAGGCCCACGGCGCCACCGGCCAGGCCCAGGCCTTGCGCCGATCCCTGGCCCGCCTGCAACTGGCCTACGTCCTGCGCCGCGATGAAACCCACGGCGTGCACGACGCACGCTACGTCTTCACCATCCCGCTGCTGCAACGCCAGTTCGAACCGCAGGAGACGGAGTTGTTGTTGAGGCAGGAACTGGAGAGCCTGGGAAGAGGGTTGAACAGCTGAAAAAAGAGGCGGAAGACAGGCAGGCCTGGTGCAGGAAGAGTGCCTTACCTGGGTTTGGACAGTTTTAATCGCAACTGTGATTTAACATAATATACATCGTATCAAACTAAGCAGAAGCTCCGGCTGCGGCGTCACGACCCCGACACTCGCGCCCAGCTTGCCTTGCGCTTCAAGGCCATGTACCAGAGCCTCGGCCTGGATCTGCCCGGCTGCGCGCAGCTTCTTCACGTCTCCGAGCGCACTTTGCATAACTGGGCCTGCGGCAAGCACGACATCCCGTACGCCACGTACCGGCTGCTGCGGCTGCTCAACCGCATGGAACTGCCTGGCCAGACCTGGCAAGGCTGGAGCTTCCATGGCCACAAGCTGGTCTCGCCTGAGGGACACGTTTTTGTGGGCACCGACAGCGCCTGGTGGGGATTGCTCGTGCGTCGAGCCGCCATGTTCGGCAAACAACGTCGGGTCGAAGGTGCTGCGCACCAGCTCACCCCGGCACAGCGCAAGGCCATCAAGGCTGGCAAGCCTGTGACCGTGCCCAAGGGCACTATCGAGGGCCTGTGAGGCTCCAAAAGAAAACCCCGGCGAGTGCTACCAACACTCCCGGGGCGATGACCAATCTTGGAAAGGACAAGATCGATGGAACGGATTGTAGGTCGTGATCGCCTCGTTGGCACTGCAGGCGGCGGATTCGAGCTGGTGCGCCGCGTTCTTGGCAATGGCCATGTCGAGTGTGTTGTTCGGCCGCTGGTGACGTGGACCGTTGCTGGTGAGTTGACTGATGAGGCCTATGCCCTCTATCAGGAAAGCCGTGAGATCCACGCGGAGGAGCGTCGGCAGGCGAACCTGGAACGGGCGGCTCACCGCGCCAAGCGCCGTGTGCGTCATCTCTGCAAGGCAGCAGGGGTAGACACCCTCCTCACCCTCACCTATCAGGCCAACATGACCGACTGGGCCTTGCTCAAGCGGCATGTGAAAGAGTTCAACCGGCGCATGTCCCGGCTGATTCCTGGCTGGTTCTACGTAGCGGGATATGAGCGTCAGGAGCGTGGAGCCTGGCACGTCCACATGGCCGTGCATCGTGTGCCAAAGATGCTGGAGCACGCCAGGGGCGTGAAAGTGAAGAGCTACAGCGTGATCCGCGCTGTCTGGCGCTCCGTGGTTGGTGAACTGGGTGGGAATGTCGACCTGCAAGCCAGCAAGCGCATGCGGGCGCCCTCTCGCATCGCCTCGTACCTGTCCAAGTACATGACCAAAGCCTTTGCCGATGGGGATGCCTGGAGCAACCGCTTCTCGTCCAGCAAGGGCATCACGGTGCCTAAGCCCCAGCGCATGCGCTTCGTCGGCTGGAACATGGCTGATGTGCTCACGGCAGTCTTGGATGACCTGGATCTTGCCTGCGGCTACAGGCACTCAGACCAGCTCCAGTGGCATCTGTCGCGCTTCAGAGACTCATGTTGGTTCATCTTGGACACCAACATCACGCCTTGGCGGGAGCCATCTGATGCTGAGCTTGATCGGGGCGGCTACTGGGTCTGAGGGGGTATCGGGGGCGTAGCCCCTGATGTAGCTCCCGCATGGGAGCGTAACCAGCAGTCTCCCCTACTTCGCTGGTCTTCTACGCGTGGCGCAATGCTGAATTAGCAGCGAATGGATGCGCGCGTCCTGAAAAACCATATCCACGAATAAAAGATTATGTGGATAACGTTAAAAGGCCTTCAATTGATCGGCAATGAAGATTATTATCTCGGGGCGAGGGATTAATGCCTTATACATCGTATCAATCAAAGCATCGCAGCGTCCATCAACCCCATCTCGGCGCTGCTCATGAGCGCTTCGATGTCGGTCAGAATCAGCATACGTTCGACATCGCCGCTCTTGAAGCATCCCATACCCATGATGTAGCCGGCATCCACCGAGGCACTCATCTGGGGCGCCGGCTTGATGTTGTCCGCGCCCAGCGCCAGAACGTCCGACACCGAATCGACCACCACGCCGATGACCCGTCCGCGCACGTTCAGCACGATGACGACGGTGAAATCGGTGTACTCGGCCGACTCGCAACAGAGCTTCAGGCGCAGGTCGACGATGGGCACGATCACGCCACGCAGGTTGATCACTCCCTTGATGAAATGCGGTGCGTTCGCAATGCGGGTGGGAGCCTCGTAGCTGCGGATCTCCTGTACCCGCAGGATGTCGATGCCGTATTCCTCGCCACCCAGGCGGAAGCTGAGGAACTCGTTGGGCATGGCGGCCACTGCCTTGGCAGCCCGTGTTGATGAGGCGGCTGTCGTCTGCGCCGTAACCGGTGCTACCGTTGGGCGCTCTTCAATCATGGCGGTCATCTTCGACTCCTTGGAGATTGGGGGCGGGTTCTGGCGCGGCGAGCCGCGCTCAGAACGACGTCCAGTCGTCAGTGCCGGTCTTGGCAGGTGCGATAGCGAGCCGGCTCGACTCAGAGGTCGATGCTGGGGCTGCAGCAGCCTTCGCCTTGAATGCCGGCCGGGCGATGTTCTTGGCACGGTCCGGGCCGCGACGCTCGACGGCAGCAGCGTTGGCCGCTGGGGCCGCAGCGTGGGTCGAGCCTCCAAGTCCTTCATGCGACAGCTTGAACACCGCCACGGCCTGCACCAGTTTCTGGGCCTGGCCCTTCAGGCTCTCTGCGGCGGCAGCGCTCTCTTCCACAAGCGCCGCGTTCTGCTGCGTCACCTGGTCCATCTGGCTGACGGCCTCGCCGACCTGCCCGATGCCGGAGCTCTGCTCGACGCTGGCCGAGGTAATCTCGGCCACGATGTCACTCACGCGTTGGATCGAGGCGACGATCTCGCCCATGGTCTTGCCGGCCTCGTCCACCAGCACGGTGCCTTGCTCCACCTGCTCGACGCTACGGCCGATCAGAGCCTTGATTTCCTTGGCAGCCTCAGCGCTGCGCTGCGCGAGGCTGCGCACTTCAGACGCCACGACAGCGAAGCCCCGTCCCTGCTCCCCTGCGCGGGCCGCCTCAACGGCTGCGTTGAGCGCCAGGATGTTGGTCTGGAAGGCGATGCCGTCGATCACGCCGATGATGTCGCCGATCTTGCGGCTGCTGTCGCTGATGCCTTGCATCGTGGTGACGACCTTGCCGACCACCTCGCCACCTTGCGCAGCGACGGCCGAGGCGCCCTGAGCGAGTTGATTGGCCTGCTTGGCGTTGTCGGCGTTGTTGCGGGTGGTGGTGCCCAGCTCCTCCATCGTGGCGGCCGTTTGTTGCAGGGCACTGGCTTGCTCTTCGGTGCGCTGGCTCAGGTCCTGGTTGCCCTGTGCAATCTCGGAGCTGGCTGTCGCCACGCTGTCGGCACCACTGCGAATGGCGCCCACCACGCTAGACAATTGCTGCTGCATGCTGCCCATAGTGCGCAGCAGGTCACCTTCTTCACCCCTCACACCGAGATCGATCGACTGATCAAGCTCCCCTGCCGCAATGCCCGATGCCACACGACTGACGTCGCCAAGCACGGCGCTGGTGCGACGACGCAGATAAAGGAGCCCGGCGAGCAGGCTCACGATGAGCAATGCCGTCAAGGCCATGACAAGTTTCGACCATTGCTGCCGCGCCGCCACGGCTGCGGCCAGCTGTGCTGACGTGCGCTCATCGAGAAGAATCAGGAACTCGTCCACGGGTTTCATGATCTTGGCTTTGTACTGGTGGTACGCCAAGTCGTGCATCATCCCCAGAGCCTTGGCCTTGTCGGGTTCAGCTTGGCGCGTGAACCCACCTTTGCCGTCGTCATAGAGGCCCTTCACCATGTTCATGGCGATGGTTTCAGTGCGCACCAGATCATCTGAGTTGGCCTTGGCTTCGGCCAGCTTGGCGAGTTCGTTGTCTGCAAAGCCGGCCCGCTTCATCAGATCAAGCAGCGGCACCGTTTCGCCTGCAGGACGCACGTTTTGCGCATCGGCTGCCCGGAAGTCCCAATAGATCCGCTCGTAGGCCTGAGGCCGTGGCAGCTTGCCATTGCGAATATCCAGAATCTCGATGTATTGCTTCTCCCACTTGGCGTCACCCGTGGCCACGTAGGTGCGCGCCAGTCGGGTGAGATCGTCAGAGCTTTGCCGCAACTCATCGGCCAGCAGGTAGGACTGGTATCGCCTGGCGGCGGTTTCGTCGGCAAGAGCGCTGCTGCGGTTGCTCATGATGGCTGCGCCAATGGTGGCCGCGCCAAGAACCAGCAGGAGAGCGGCACCAAAACTGTAGGCTTGTCTGATCTGGAGTCTCATTGTTGTTCCTTCCACTGTGCTCTCGCCCTCGACCAGGACGATGGAGTTGAGTTCGCCATGCAGGCCGATCTGGCTTGGCGCAGAGCATGGGGCTTGCGACTTTTCAGCCCCCTGCCCTGCGCTGTCCCGCGTCACCCTGAACAGGCCGGATCGGCGCAGCCACATGCTGCCATTGAATGCCAAAATTGATCCGATGACTGCATCATAGATATCAATTTAATCAAATATGAATTAAATTTTTCTATCAATTTGAGGAAATTGCTACTTATGCGCGTGAGCACATCTCCGATCCACAACTCGGCATGTACGGATATCAAGGAGTCCGCTGTCGGTGTCTGCGCGGAAATAGCCAAGCTGCAGCGCGTGCTCGGCAAGACAACCTTGGAGAACGAAATCCTCAAGGAAGCCGTGCGGTACGCCGCAGAAAAAAGTGGATTGCGCGCTCGCCTGTGCGCGACCTGCCTGGGCGCGGTGAAGGCTGGGCCGATGGCCGCAGCCATCGCACACCCGGCGACGACGCCGGGCTGCTCGCCGAACTGCGCCAGGAAATTGCCGACTTGCCCAGCAGGCCTGTTGTATTTGCCTTCGGTTTCAGAACGAGTGGCGCAGGCCCAGCATCAGGCCGGTCTGCGATGCGCCCGCCAGCGGGCTGCCGCCGGCTGCGGCCGAGCTGACCGAGATGGCCAGGCGCTGTCCGTTGTCAATGCGTGCGGCCTGGGCATAGACCGCCGTGCGCTTGGAGAACTTGTAGGTGGCCCGCAGGGCCAGCAAAGTGGAGCGGTCGCCGCCCTGGGCATAGCGCAGTTGCTGCAGCTGGCCATCGACCACGACGGCGGCGCTGGGGGACCAGGACAGGCCGCCCCAGGCCAGGGTGCTGCGCGGCGTGGCGCCGTTGCTGGCCGAGGCCGCCTGGGCCGCGTCGTTGTCGCGGCGCATGAGGCCGGCGCCCAGCTTGATGGTGGGTGACAGCGCGGCATAGCCGTTGAGCATGATGCGGCGGTCCTTCAGGTCCGAGCGCGTGAGCCCTGCAAATGCACCGGCGCCGCCGCGCATCTCGTCCACGGCCAGGGCAAAGCCCCAGGGCGCGGTGTCGTACTTCAGCATGGCCGACCACTGGCGGCAGGCCTGCCTGTCCGTGGCCGATTCGCCGGCGCAGTTGGTGCCGGCCGGGCTGGGGCCGGCGTTTACGGCATCGCGTCCCAGGCTGTAGGCGGCGCCCAGGCTCCAGGCGCCGAAGCGTCCCCGGTAGGCCAGGGAGTTGTCGGTGCGCGTGTTGGGGATGTAGCTGTCCAGGCTGCTCAGGCCGAAGGCGTTGGGGCCGAGCAGGTCGGCATCGAACAATGCCCAGTACAGCATGGTGTAGTTGCGCCCCAGCGAGACACTGCCCCAGCCTCCGGACAGCCCCGCCCAGGCCTGGCGCCCGAAGCCCCGCCCGCCCTGGTTGAAGGTGCCGGCATCCGGGCCAAAGCCTGACTCCAGCGCAAAGACGGCGCTCAGGCCGCCGCCCAGATCCTCGCTGCCGCGCAGCCCCCAGCGCGACGGTGCCGTTCCCGTGAGGCCAGGCATGCGCGTCAGCGATCCGCCGCCTTGCACATTCGTCAGGTGCTCGATGCCGGTGTCCAGATGGCCGTACAGCGTCACCGATGAGGCGGTCTGGGCCTGGGCGCCGCCTGCTGCTGCCAGCATGGCGAGCGGGGCGAGGCGGCCCAGACAAACCCGCAGTGGGCGCCTGGCTGGGGGTTGGGGAATGCTTTTGAGAGTGCGGTTCATGCTTGTGTCTCCTGTCGTTGTCGTTGCGGAATCGGCACGCCGCAACGCTGCGCCTTGGGAAAGGCGAGAGTGGCGGGCACGGGGAAATGGGAGAAAGCGGCTGGGCGCCCTGCTCTTCAGGTGCCCGGGAGGTCCCGGTACATGACGAAGCGCGCCACGCGGCGCGTGATCAGCCAATGGCCTTCAGGACTGCGGCCGAAGGTGTCATCGAACTCGCCTACGAGCTGGCGCGGTTGCGCCGGGCGGCCGTGCGGCGTGATGGTATCGGCCTCGTCGCAGGACCACAGCAGCACATGGCTGCGCGCGCTGGCGCGGTCCGGGCCTTGCAGTTCCACCAGCGTGTTGGTGACCAGATGCCGGGTCATGCGGCCCGCAGGACGCCGGGAGTACGCGGCGGCGATGGCCGTGCGCCCGCCCAGCACCTCACCGCCGGGCCGTTGCAGCTGGCCGTCTTCGGCAAACAGCTGCACCAGGGCCTGGGCATCACCGGCATCCGCAAAGGCAGCAGCGCGCAGCACCAGGTCCAGGCAGGCCTGGCGTGCCAGCAGCCGGTCGATTTCATGGTTCATGTTTCTTGTCTCCCCGGAATTCGCAGCCTGCGATGGGCTGTCTTGACCCAGGCACCAAGCATTCCACGCTGGCATCGATCCGGCCAATGCCGGAGCCCCGGCCATCAATGCGTTTTTCTTATGGGACAATCAAAACACGTTCTTCCAACGTACCGCGAAGCGCCTTTCAATGAACCTTTCCCTTGCCCCCTGGGCCAGCAGCAATCCCTCGCGTTTTCCCGAGTTGGCAGGCCATTTGCGAGCCATGCGCGCCATGCTGGGCGTGGTGCGCCACGGCAGCACCACGCGGGCCGCCCAGGCTATGCATCTTTCTCAGCCGGCCGTGGCGCGTTCGGTACTGCAACTGGAAGAGGCCTGCGGCATGCCGCTGTTCATGCGCGGTGCGCGCGGCATGATGCCGACCCCGCTGGGCAGCCAGCTGGCCGCCCGCATCGAGGCCATGCTCCAGCACCTGGGCAGCGGCGCGGCCGACGCCCAGGCCGCCGCCACGCTGGCGGCCAGGCGCCCTCCCCTGCCCGAGCGTTTTGCCGAGACCGTGCCGGCAGGGCAACTGCGCGCCCTCATGGCCATTGCCGACTGCGGCAGCGAATCCCTGGCCGCGCAGTGGCTGGGCCTGACGCAGCCCGCCGTGCATGCGGCGCTGCAGGGGCTGGAAACCAGTCTGGGCATGCAGCTGTTCTACAAGCTGGCCTTCGGCACGCGGCTGACGCCGTCCGGCGAAGCGCTGCTGCGCCGCGTCAAGCTGGCCCTGGCCGAGGTGCGCGGCATGGACAGCGATATTTCCGCCTGGCGCGGCGAGATCCGGGGGCGCGTGGTGGTCGGCGTGCTGCCGCTGTCGGTGGGAATCTTCCTGCCGCGCGCGGTCGACAGCCTGGCCGCCAGCCACCCGGACATCGAGGTCAGCATCGTGGACGGCACCTACGAGAGTCTGGTGCAGCACCTGCTGAGCGCCGACATCGACGCCATCGCTGGCGCCCTGCGCGCCGACATGCCCTCCGATGAGGTACGCCAGCTGCACCTGTTCGACGATGACCTGGTGGTGGTGGCACCGGCCGGCCATGCCTGCCTGGACCGCGGCCAGCTGGTTCTGGAGGATTTGCTGCAATGGCCCTGGGTCTCGCCCCTGCCCGGCACGCCAGCCGACCGCGCCATGGTCCAGCTGTTCCGCAGCCAGGGCCTGGAGCCGCCGCGCGCCAGCCTGCGCGCCAGCAGCCCGACCATGACGCTGGCCTTTGTGCTGCAGACGGGCCGGCTGGCCCTGGCCTCGCGCGGCCAGGCCCTGCAGGATGACCACGGCGGGCAGTTGTCCATCGTGCCCGTGGACCTGCCTTCCACACGCAGGCGCATCGGGCTGGCCACGCGTGCGCTGAGCACGGCATCGCAGGACCTGGAGCTGTTCATGCAGGCCTGCCGGCGGGCCGTGGGCGATCCGCCGGCCTAGTCTGAGCGCAGCGCTCGCTCAGCGCCCATCCAGTCGAGCAGTGCCCGCGACACCTGCTGCGGCTGCTCCATGGTGCTCATGTGGCCGCTGTCCTCGATCACCACCAGCTCGGCGCCCGGGCACAGGGCCTGCATGCGCTCATGGCGTGACAGCGGGCTCCAGGCATCCTGGCGACCGCAGGCCAGCAGGGTCGGGCAGCGCAGCTGCCTGAGCACATCGCCCGCATCGGGGCGGTTCAGCAAGGCATTGATCTGCGCGGCGAACACCTCGGGCGTGAAGCGCGCCACCATGTCGAGCACCTCACTGAACAGCGGCGTATCGAGCCGGTCCGGATGCACCATGCCGCGCGCCCATTGCAGGCCCATCTCGCGCATGCCGCTGTGCCGGGCGATCTGCAAGAGCGCCATGCGCTTGGCGCGTTCGCTCTCGCCGGCCTCGCCCGGAGCGATGGGGTCCATGCCGGTGTCCAGCAAGGCCAGCCGCTCCACACGCTGGGGCGCCATGCCGGCAATGGCCAGGGCCACGCGCCCGCCCATGGAATGGCCCGCCAGCGAAAACCGCTCGGCCGCCACGCCATCCAGCACCAGGCGCGCCATGTCTTCGATGGTGGCCGCCGCGCCATAGGACGGAACAATGCACTCGGCAGCACCGGCAAAGGACAGGGCCGCATGCTGCTCGTGCCAGACCGCCTCGTCGCACAGCAGGCCCGGCAGAAGTACCACGCAAGGCCGGCTCATGCTGCGTTCTCCAGGATGAGGTGGCCGACGGCCGTGTTCGATGCCGGCACATGGTAGAAGCGGTGGTTGACCTTGGGCAGCGGCGCGGGGCCATCCACATCGGCCATGGCACCGCGCGCGATCAGCCACATCACCAGCTCGATGCCTTCGGAGCCGGCCTCGCGCACGTAGTCGATATGCGGCATCTTGGCCAAACCGGCAGGGTTCTCGATCAGCAGGTCCAGGAAGCGGTTGTCCCACTCCTTGTTGATCAGGCCCGCACGCGCGCCCTGCAGCTGGTGGCTCATGCCGCCCGTGCCCCAGATCTGCACGTTCAGGTCTTCGTCGAAGCTTTCCACGGCGCGGCGGATGGCGCGGCCCAGGTTGAAGCAGCGCTGGCCCGACGGCACGGGGTACTGCACCACGTTGACGGCAAACGGAATCACCGGGCAGGGCCAGGCACCCGTGCGCGCGTCCTGCTCGCCGCACATCAGCGACAGCGGCACGGTCAGGCCGTGGTCCACGTCCATCTTGTTGACGATGGTCAGGTCGAAGTCCTGCTGGATCACCGACTGCGCAATGTGGCTGGCCAGTTCCGGATGGCCGATGACCTTGGGCACGGGGCGCGGGCCCCAGCCTTCGTCGGCGGGCTGGTATTCCGCGGCCGTGCCGATGGCAAACGTCGGGATGAAGTCCAGGCTGAACGCGGTCGCGTGGTCGTTGGAGACCAGGAAGATCACGTCGGGCTTGTTGTCCTTGAGCCATTGGCGCGAGTGCCCGAAGCCCTTGAACAGCGGCTGCCAATAGGGGTCGCCCGCCTTGCCCAGGTCCATGGCCGCGCCGATGGCGGGCACATGCGAGGTGTAGACGGATGCGGTGATGCGTGCCATCAGATGCCTTTTTCCTGTCGTTCCTGCTCATGCAGGTAGCGGTTTCCATTGATGCTGCGTCCGCCGCCCAGCATCATCTGGCGGTAGTCCTCCTCGTTCATGCCGCTCATGGTCGAGACCATGTTCTGCACGCTGACGCCGTCGGTGGCGCCGATCTTCACGAGGAAGTAGATGTTTCCGCCCAGCGCAATGCAGCGGTTCAGGTCGCGGTCCAGCACGGCCTGTCTTTGCTCGGCCGTCATGGCCCATTCGCCCAGATAGGCGCGCTCGTCAGCCCGAAAGCGCTCGCGGTTCTCGGCCTTCATCAGCGACATGCAGAACTGGTTGAGCCAGTAGCCCTGGCGGGATTGCTCGGCGTCGAAGACCGTGGTTCCCGGTACGTCGAGATAGGGTTTGTCCAATGCCATGGAAGTGTTTCTCCTGCGCTTGAGCGCTTGGGCGCTTGGGCGCTCGGGCGCTCGGGCGCGTGCTCACGGATAGGGGTTCAAGGATCAAGCACCAGGCGCTCGCAGCGCGCCACCCATCGGCGCCAGGGTGCGGCCGGCGCCAGTGGCCCACACGGCCAGCCCCGCGGCAATCAGCGGCAAGGCAAAGACGTAGTACAGCGAGGCAGGCTGCCAGCCACCGTCCAGCAGCAGGCCGGCCATGGTGGGCGCCACGATGGCGCCTATGCGCCCAATGCCTATGGCCCAGCCCATGCCGGTGGCGCGCACCTGGGCCGGATAGGTGGCCGGCACCAGCCCGTACAGCCCGGCCATGGAGGCGAACAGGAACACGCCCACGCCTACCGCTGCGGCGAACGCCCAGCCCAGGCTGGCCGAGGCCAGGCCGAACAGCGCAGTGAACAAGGCATTCAGCAGCAGGCTGCCCATGGCCAGATGCCGCAGCTTGGCCTTCACCGCCAGCAGGCCGAACAGGCTGCCGCCGGCAATGCCTCCCAGGTTGAGCAGCACGCCGCCCGTCACGCCCTGCTGTGCCGACAGGCCGGCCTGCACCAGCAGCTTGGGCGTCCAGCTCAGCGAAAAATAGACGCTGAACATCAGCAGGAAGAAGCCGGCCCAGAGCATCAGCGTGGGGCGCGCCAGGCCGTTCCTGAACAGGGCAGCCACGGTGTTGCCCTGCCGGAATTCGCCGCCGGCCTGTGCAGGCAGCTGCAGCAAGGCAGGATGGCCCATCAGCGCCATCAGCCGGTTGAGCTTTTCCAGCGCACGTGCCGGGCGGCGGCCCAACAGAAAGTCCACCGACTCCGGCAGCCGCCACAGCACGATGGGCACCATCAGCGCCGTGGCCAGGCCGCCGAACACGAAGACCGAGCGCCAGCCATGGTGTGTCAGCAGCCAGGCGGCCATGAGCCCGCCCAGCGTGGCGCCAATCGGATAGCCCGTGGCCTGCAGCGCAATCGCCGTGCTGCGCCATTTGTTCGATGAATACTCCGAGGTGATCACCCCCACGCTGGCCAGCATGCCGCCAATGCCCACGCCCGTCATGGCGCGCAGGGCTGCCAGTTCCACATAGCTGCGCGCTGCGGCAGAAAGCAGCATGCCCACGGACACCACGACCAGGCACAGCACGATGACGGGTTGCCGGCCACGGCGGTCGGCCACGGGCGCCAGGAACAGCGAGCCTATGGCCATGCCGATCAGCCCGGCACTGAACAGCACGCCCAGCTGCGCCCCGTTGAGCTTCCACTCGGCAGCGACGGCCGAGGCGGTGAAGGCCATCACCAGCACATCGAAGCCGTCCAGCATGATGAGCAGGATGCAGATGGCCACGGCGAGCCACTGGAACGGCGCCATGGCGCCCTCGTCCATCGTCTTGCGGATATCTTTCATACAAGTCCTTGTCGGAGCAGGTTGTCTCTTTGCCCTGGCAGGCGCTTTGCACCCAGGCCAGGTTCTGTTGTGGGGAAACTGGGGGTGGCCTGCGTTCGGAGCGCACAGCGCCGACATTCCCCAGTGCAAAAAGTATCTCCACGCCAGCCTTTCCAGGCCAATGCCGACGGACGCGCAAGCTATGCGTTCTATTGATGGCTACATGCAAAAAGGCCGGCCACCCAGAGGTGACCGGCCTTCGTTCATCAAGAATCCAGGGCCTGAGCGGGCTGCCTCAGGTGCAGTGCCCTCTCATGCCAGCCTCCCCAGTCCTGCCAGCAGCTTGTCCAGCGTGATCGGGTAGTCGCGCACCCGCACGCCGGTGGCGTTGTGGATGGCGTTGGCAATGGCCGCGCTCACGCCGCAGATGCCCAGCTCGCCCACGCCCTTGGCCTTCATGGGCGAGGCCATGGGATCGACCTCGTCCAGAAAGATCACTTCCTGGTGCGGGATGTCGGCATGCACGGGCACCTCGTAGCCTGCCAGGTCATGGTTGACGAAATAGCCCAGTCGCGTGTCCACGGCCAGCTCTTCCATCAGGGCCGCTCCCACGCCCATGGTCATGGCGCCGATGACCTGGCTGCGGGCCGTCTTGGGATTGAGGATGCGGCCGGCCGCGCAAACGGCCAGCATGCGGCGCACGCGGACCTCGGCGGTGAATGCGTCCACGGCGACCTCCACGAAGTGGGCGCCAAAGGTGGACTGCTGCATCTTCTTGTCGAGCACGCCGAATTCGATGGCATCCTCGGCCGTCAGGTCGCCGTCGCCGGCAGCGCTGGCCAGAGCCCGGCGCTTGCCGCCCGCCTGCACATGCCCATCCGCGAATTCGGCCGTCGCCGGGTCCATGCCCAGCTTGCGCGCCACGGCCTCGCGCAGCTTCACGCAGGCGGCATAGACGCCGGAGGTGGCACTGGCCGCGCCCCATTGCCCGCCCGAGCCGGCAGACACGGGAAAGCCGGAGTCGCCCAGCCGCACGCGCACCTGCTGCAGCGGCAGGCCCAGCATCTCGGCCGCCGTCTGGGCAATGATGGTGTAGCTGCCCGTGCCGATGTCGGTCATGTCGGTTTCCACGGTGAGCATGCCCTGCCTGTCCAGGCGCACGCGGGCGGCGGACTTCATGACAGGCGCGCCACGGTAGGCGCCGGCCATGCCCAGGCCGATCAGCCAGCGCCCTTCGCGTCGTTGGGCCGGCAGGGGATTGCGCTGGCTCCATCCGAACCGCTCGGCGCCCGTGCGCAGGCACTGCACGAATTCACGGCGGGAAAACGGCTTGTGCTCCTGGGCAGGGGTACCCTCCTTCGCCTTGGGTTGCGGCTTCTTGCCGCTGTCCGGCACCACCTGGGTGTCGTTGCGGATGCGCAGCTCCACGGGGTCGATGCCGAGCTTTTCCGCCAGCTCGTCCATGGCAACCTCCAGCGCCATGTGGCCCGTGGCTTCGCCGGGGGCGCGCATGGCATTGGCCTCGGGCAGGTCCAGCACGGCCAGGCGGGTGGCAGTCATGCGATGGGTGCCGGCATACATGCGGCGGGTCTGGTCCACGGCACCGTCCGCCGCTCCTCCGGGCTGGTCGCCCGACCAGCTTTCGTGGCCGATGGCGGTGATCCTGCCGTCCTGCCCTGCCGCGATGCGCACACGCTGGATGGTGGCCGGGCGGTGCGTGGTGTTGTTGGCCATCAGCGAGCGCTGCAGTGCGACCTTGACGGGCCGGCCTGCCGCGCGCGCCCCCAGTGCGGCCAGCAGTGCATCGGCCCGCAGGAACAGCTTGCCGCCAAAACCGCCGCCAATGAATGGCGAGACCAGGCGCACCTTGTCCTTGGGAATGCCCAGCGTCCTTGCCAGCTCGCCCTGCCCCCAGGCAATCATCTGGTTCGAGGTCCATACCGTGAGCTGGTCGCCCTTCCATGCGGCCAGCGTGGCATGGGGCTCCATCATGGCGTGCGACTGGTCTGGCGTGGTGTATGTGGCGTCCACCTTCACGGGGGCAGAGGCGAAGGCGCCTTCGAAATCGCCAATGGCCGTGTCCGGCGCATCGCCATTGATGCTGTCGGGTGGCACGGCGGAGTCCTTGGCCTTGGCCAGGTCGTAGGCGCCAGCCACGGGCTCGTAGTCCACACGGACCAATTGCGCGGCAGCGCGCGCCTGCTCGAAGGTTTCCGCCACCACCAGGGCCACGGCCTGGTGGTAGTGGGCCACCTGGGGGCCTGCCAGCAGCGGCGCAGTGTTCATCTTGCCCTGGCCCAGCTTGCCAGCGGTCTGTGCGGTGACGATGGCGAGCACGCCGGGCGCGCGGCTTGCCTGCGCCAGCCCGATGCTGCGGATGCGGCCCTTGGCGATGGCCGAGCCCACCACATAGCCATAGGCCGGGTGCTGGACCACGTCATGCCGTTCATAGGCATACGGCGCCGTGCCGGTGGTCTTGAGCAGGCCGTCGATGCGGTTCATCGGCTGGCCGATAGTCTTTAGCTGGTCAATGGGGTTGACCGTTGCGGGGGTGTCGAATTTCATGGCGTCAGTTCCTGGCCTGGTCCAGCACGGAGGCAAGCGTGCGCTCGGCCAGCGTGAGTTTGAAGGCGTTGTCGTGCGTGGGCCGGGCGCCTGCCAGCAGGCGGTCGGTGACGGCCTTGGCGCCCTGCGGCATCAACGCTTCGGCAGCCTCCAGACGCCACGGCTTGTGCGCCACGCCGCCCAGGGCCACGCGCCCGCTGCCGTCGCGCTGCACGATGGCGGCCACCGACACCAGCGCAAACGCATAGGAAGCGCGGTCGCGCACCTTGTGATAGATGTGCGTGCCGCCCGGCGGCGGCGGCAGGGTGACGGAGGTGATCAGTTCGCCGGCCTGCAAGGCCGTCTCTACATGCGGCGTGCTGCCGGGCAGCCGGTGGAAGTCGGCAATGGGGATGACGCGGGCCTTGCCGCCGGCCTGGATGGTTTCCACCGTGGCGTCCAGCGCGCGCAGCGCCACGGCCATGTCGCTGGGGTGGGTGGCAATGCAGGCCTCGCTGCCGCCGATCACCGCATGCTGGCGGCTCACGCCGGCAATGGCCGAACAGCCGCTGCCCGGCACACGCTTGTTGCACGGCATATTGGTGTCGTAGAAATACGGGCAGCGCGTGCGCTGCAGCAGATTGCCGCCCGTGGTCGCCATATTGCGCAATTGGCCAGAGGCGCCGGCCACCAGGGCGCGGGTCAGCACGCCGTAGTCACGCCGCACGCGCGCATGGGCGGCCAGGTCGCTGTTGCGCACCAGCGCGCCTATGCGCAGCCCGCCCTGGGCGGTGGGCTCCACGGTATCCATGCCGGTGCCGTTGACATCGACCAGATGCACGGGGGTTTCTATCTGCAGCTTCATCAGGTCCAGCAGATTCGTGCCCCCGGCGATGAAGCGGGCGCCCGGCCGGGCCGCCACGGCGGCGGCAGCCTGCGCGGGGGATTGGGCGCGTTCGTAGGTGAAGGCAATCATGTCCGCCCCTCCCCTGCCACTTCGGCGATGGCATCGACGATGTTGGAATACGCCCCGCAGCGGCACAGGTTGCCGCTCATGCGTTCACGCAGTTCATGGGCCGACACCAGGGGCTGGGCCACGATGTCTTCGCTGGCATGGCTGGGCATGCCGCGTTTAATTTCATCGAGCACGCCCACGGCAGAGCAGATCTGCCCCGGCGTGCAGTAGCCGCACTGGAATCCGTCATGCCGCACGAAGGCGGCCTGCATGGCGTGCGGGAATTGCGGCGTGCCAAGACCTTCGATGGTGGTCACGGCGGCGCCCTGGTTCATCACGGCCAGGCTCAGGCAGGACACCACGCGCCGGCCATTCACCAGCACCGTGCAGGCCCCGCACTGGCCATGGTCGCAGCCTTTCTTGGTGCCGGTCAGGTGCAGGTGCTCGCGCAGGGCGTCAAGCAGCGTGGTGCGGGTGTCCAGGTCCAGGCGGTGTTCCTTGCCGTTGACTTGCAGGGTGACGGGCAGTTGGACCCCTTCGGGGATGGAGGGAGGCTGCACTTGCGCGCCGGCCGATCGGGGCACGGCCGTTGCCGCAGCCGTGGAGGCACCTGCAATCAGCAGGTCCCTGCGCGAAACGGAAAGCTGGGTGTTGTGTTCCATGGGGCGTCCATCGTGTTGGCTCTTCGTGGGGCGTGCGCACTGCTGCGGACACGCCACTCCAAGCATCGGTTCGGGACGCGCCCCGGGTTGTAGGTGATGGTCCAACGTCCGGGACATCGGGTTGTCCGATGACGGATCAGCGCATGCAGACGTGCGAGGGCCCCGGCCCATGCAAAGGCAGCGCCAGCAAGGCGCCCCAGCCTTTGCCGATGGGCCCTGCCCCGGCCCCGGCGCAGCGCCTAGGCCGCAGGCGGCATGTCGCCGCGCTGCATGCGCTCGAAGGCCTTGTCGATTTCCTCGGAGCGTATGGCGCCCGCAGCCGGCACGGGGCGGCCCGCGCGCTGGGCGTCGATCTGCTCCTGCATGCGCGTGGCCACCTGCATCAGCACGCGGTGCAGGCCCAGCTGCTGTCGGCGGGCCTGGTCCAGGTGCGTGACCACGGGCTCCAGGGACTGGGCCAGCGACCGGGTCAGCAGTTGGCCCAGCATGTGGACCAGGGCCTGACGGTCCTGGGCGGCCTGCACCTCCGATGGGGTGCCGGCCTGGGTGCTGGCGGGCTCGCTGGCCGCCCTTTGCGCCATCAGCTCGCGTATGCCGTGCAGCGAGTCGCCTGCGGCGCTTTGCGTCTGCAGCAGCCGGGCCAGCAGTGCCTGCAGCGCTTGCAGGAGCTGGAACTGTTCGGCGGCGCCTTCCTGCATCGCCTGCTGCTGGGGCTGGGCCACCGACTGGGCCACCTCGCGCGTGGCGGCGACCAGGTCGACCAGCTGCGCCGTCACGCGCGTGGCGGCGTCGGCATTGGCGCCGCCTGCGGCCTGGCGGCGCAGGAACTGCTGGCGTATCTGCTGCCAGCGGGCGCTGTCCTCGTCGCTCATCTGCCCGCGCAGCTCGGCGAGCTTGAGCAGGTTCTCCTCGGCGCCCGTGGTCAGCATCTGCGCTTCGCCCTGGTAGTGGTCGGCCAGCATCTGCTGCATTTCCTGGTCGTTCATCACCGGGGTGATTTTTTCGGCCAGCTTGTTCATGTTGCGGTAGCTGCCCTGCAGCCTGAAGGCGGGTTCGGTGCGGTAGCCGTCGTCCTGCGCGGCGCTCTGGATGTACTGCTGGTTGACCTTGAACACCAGCTCGCGCACCTGCACCATGCGGGCCAGCACGGCCTCGATCTCGCGCAGCTCGGCCGATGAATAGTCGTGCGACAGCGCGTTGCCCGAGACATCCCTGCCCTGCGCCTTGTCCAGCAGCAGGTACAGGTCCTGCAGGCTGCGCGTGGCCATCGGCGCCAGCACGGCGTTCGAGGTCATGCTGTTTTCGATGTAGCTGAGCTTGAACACCTCCTGCATGCCGCCCAGCACATCGCCCAGGTTGTAGATGTCGGCACGGTTGGCCAGCATGTCGGGGATCTTGAAGACCTCCCCCGACTCGGTGTACGGATTGCCCGACATGACCACGCAAAAGCGCTTGCCGCGCATGTCGTGGGTGCGGGTCTGGCCCTTCCACACGCCCTCGATGCGGCGCGTGCCGTCCGACAGCGAGATGAATTTCTGCAGGAACTCGGGGTGCGTGTGCTGTATGTCGTCGATGTACAGCATCACGTTGTTGGCCATCTCCAGCGCCAGGTTGAGCTTTTCCAGCTCCTTGGCCGCCGTGGCGTCCGGCGCCTGGGCCGGGTCCAGCGAGCGCACGGAGTGGCCCAGCGCCGGGCCGTTGATCTTCATGAAGATCAGGCCCAGGCGGTTGGCCACGTACTCCATCAGCGTGGTCTTGCCGTAGCCGGGCGGCGAGATCATCATCAGCAGGCCCATCTGGTCGGTGCGCTTGTTCTCGCCGGCCACGCCGATCTGCTTGGCCAGGTTGTCGCCGATCACGGGCAGGTAGATCTCGTTGATGAGCCGGTTGCGCACAAAGGACGACAGCGGCCGGGCCTTGAATTCGTCCACCCGCACGCGCGAGCGCCAGTCCTGCAGCAGCTGCTGGCGCAGCGCCTGGTAGCGGCCGAATTCGGGGACAAAGCTGCGGAAATGGCGCGCGGCGCGCTGGCCCAGGTCGTCGATCTGCAGCCACATGCGGCCGTCCGCAATGCGCGGATGCTGGCCCAGCAGGCCCGGCACTTCATGGCGCAGGTCCACATTGCTGACCTTGCAGGGCAGTGGGCCGGCGCAGCACAGCCAGGCGGCGGCTTCGCCGCAATAGGCCAGCCAGGCCTGCCCTTGCCCGTCGTCCAGCGCGCGGCAGGCGGTCTGCAGCCAGTGCAGCGCGCTGCGCCAGCGCTGGTCCAGCGGCGCCAAAGGCTTGTCGTGCCGGTCCTCGCCCTGCCAGTAGGCCTGCATTTCCTCCCAGCGCTGCAGCGGCTGGGCCTGCTGCTGCACGGCGGCCTGCAGTGCGGCAATGGCCGACTGGCTGTAGCTGGAGAAGGAAAAGCGCACGGCCTTTTGCGCCAGCTCGGCCTGCAGGTAGTCGGCGGCGCCGTGGATGAGGCTGTCGATATCGCTGTCTGCGGGCGCCGCCTGTCCTGGCAGCAGGTCGCGCAGCAGGCCCCGCTCGTCGGCATAGGCGCGCAGGCGCTCGGCAATGTCGGCGCGCAGGCTCAGCTGCTCGGCCTCGCTGCCGAACATCTGCTGCATGGCCTGGGCCTGCTGGGCGCGCAGCGGCCACTGCGCCATGGCGGCAGCCAGCTGCGGCTGCTGCACCTGGGCCTGTGCGCTCCAGAACAGCAGGGCCAGCGCACGGGCGTCGGGCGCAAAGCGCAGCACGCCGGCGGCATCGCGCAGGGGCAGCAGCACCTGCAGGATGCGGGCCGCATCATGGTCGTGGATACCGCGCTCATAGCCTTCGCGGTAGCGCGGCGCGGAGAATTCGCGGATGGCCTGGGTCAGTGCCGCCTCGTCGGGCAGCAACTGGGCCAGCCGGGCCTCGCTCCAGCCGTCACGGCGCTGGCGTGCGGCCTGCACCACTTCCAGGGCCAGGTATTCACCGCGATAGAAGTCTGCCGATTCGGCCGGCGTGGAGGCATCCCAGTAGGCCTGCAAAGCGGCCAGCTCGGGATTGTCCACGGGCTCGAAATACTCGGTGCCGACCAGGTGCAGGAACAATGCGCCGTTGCGCGGCAGCAGGGTCAGGTCCAGTTCCTGGTTGCCCACGCTGAAGCGGTGGCGGCCCAGGCGGATGATGGCGCCGTCGCCTTCGTACAGCTCGCTGCGGTCCTGCAGCGCGCGAAACGCCTGGTCGCGCAGGTTCTTGACGCGGCCGTCGATATCGTCGGCCTTGACCGGGTCGTGCAGCTGCTCTCGCAGGCGCTGGGACAGCTCCTTGAGCTTGCCGATCAGCGGATCGCCTGCAAAGAACGCATGCAGCGCGTCGGCACTGGCCAGTTTCTCGGTGCGCTTGGGCAGGCTCTGCACGATGCGCAGGGCCGCGTCCAGCACGCCTTGCGCCTTGCGCTGGCGCTCGTCCTGCAGCGACTGGCGGCGCGCCTCGAAGCTCTCCAGCACTTCCTCGCGCTTGGCCATGATGTCGCCAAGGAACTGCTCGTGCTCGCCGAAGCGGCTTTCGATTTCCTCCAGCTGCACCAGCAGGCGCGCCAGCTGCTCGTCGCATTTCTCGGGCGTCTGCGCCAGGCCCAGGGCGCTGACGATGCTTTGCGAGAACAGCGCCAGCTGGGCCGCGAACTGGGCCACGTTCTCGGCGCCGCCCAGGCCCGACCTGCGCTGCTCGGCGCGTGCACGCACCTGGTTCAGGCGCGCGTAGACGGCCGAGATGCGGTCCACCACCTGGGTGCGCTGCGTGGCGTCGTCGATGGACAGGCTGCCCATCAGCTCGGACAGCATGTCCAGCGCGGCCGCCATGTCGGCCATGCGCGCCAGCGGCTCGTTGATCTGCGCCACCGTGGCTGCCGCCTGCGCAGCCTGGTCCAGCGCCTGCAGCTGATCGGCATAGGGCTGCATGGCCTCGTCGGTGGCAATGAAGGCGGCCGTGCGCTGGGAGACATCGGCCTGGGCCTCGTTGACGCCCTGCACCATGGTGTCGATGGCGGCCTGGTCCACATAGCGCAGGTCGCGCGTGGCCATGAGCTGGCCGCGCAGCTGGCCCAGCTGGGTGAGCGCATCCACGTATTCGCCAATGCCCTTCCAGTCCGCCAGGCGCAACTGCTTGAGCAACCGGCCATGGCGGCCGGACACCTCGCCCATGGCCTTGGCCGAGGCATTGCGGATGCTCTCGACCTTTTCGTACTCGTCGATGACCGCATCACCCGTGGCGACGATGCCCAGCAGGGTCTCGTGCACCCCCTTGAGCTGCGGCGCGCCCAGCCAGTGGTAGCGCTCGAACAGGCGGCGCGCGGCGTCGATCAGGCGCTCGTAGCGCGGCAGCGAGACCTCGGTGGCCGCGATTTCCTTGCGCACGCTGTACAGGTCCGAGATGCCGCTGACCAGCTCGGCATTGCCTATGCGGCCCAGGAAGCTGTCGCGCTGCGGCTGGCGCGCCGCGTAGTCGTCCGAGGCGAAGGGCGTGCGCCAGACCTGCATGGGGTGCACGCGCGAGGCTTCGTTGCTCTCGGCCGCGAAGATGACGATGCGCCCGTCGTCCATGCGCGCATGGCCGTGGCCGATGATGGGCGGCTGCAGGGCGCGCTCGATCAGGTTGTACTTGAACAGCGCCATGCGCCCGCTCTCGGGCTCGTAGAACACGTAGAGCACGTCCTCGCCGTTGGGCGATCGGATGCTGCGCCGGTAGCGCATGCCCTGCATGTTCTGCTCGAACGAGCGGTTCTCCCCGCTTTGCAGGTAGTAGCCGCCCGGGAAGATGATGCCGTGGTCCTGCGGCAGCTGGATGCAGGCCGCGCCGATGGCATCCATGCGCAGCACCTGGCGGGAGACGGTGTTGAAGATCAGGTAGCGCCACTGCTCTTCGCGGTAGGGCAGGATCTTCAGCAGGATCAGGCTGCCGACGGCGGCGTACTCGAACACGGCGTCGTCCAGCGACTGGTTCTTCTCCTGCACGGGCTCGCTGTAGATGCCCAGTCCGTCGTTGGTGTTGTTCTCGACCTTGATGGTCAGCGTGCCGCCCAGGGTCTCGACGAAGACCTTGTCCAGCACGTTGATGTGCGGGTGGCGCCCCTGCACCAGTTGCTCGCGCCCGGCGCGCTGCCATTCGAAGTCATGGGGCGCAGGCAGTTCGATGTCGCGCTCGCCGCGGTTGTCTATGTAGCGTATGGGCTGGCCGTCCACGGGCACGGACCAGCGGAACACGCGCACATCGGACAGGCGCTCGCCGATCTGGAAGCTCGCCAGCAGCTTGCCGTCGCGCACGGCCAGCTGCATCAGCCGCGTGTTCTTGTAGTAGGCGTACAGCTCCTGGAAGTCCTGCACGAAGCTCTGTATGCCCAGGAAACTGTCCTTGAGGTCCACGGGAGTGACCTCGTAGCCCTGCTCTCCCTCGTGCAGGCGGTACAGGCCGAACACGTCTTCCACGCGCGTGGACTGCTTCAGGCCCATGAAGACGTTGTAGCCGAACAGCAGGTAGCCGCCGACCTGGGCGATGTCGCGGCCCAGGCAGTTGTTTTCGGTGCGCACGCGCATGCGCCCGATGACTTCCATCTGGCTGCGGCCGAATTCCTCCAGCCGCTCCTCGTTGAGCTGGCGCACCAGCGCCTCCAGCGCCTGCCCCTGGCCGTCCAGGCGCTTGGCCAGCACTTCGTAGGAGCCGCCGCTGGCGACTGCCTGGTCCACGGCGGAGGCGGCAGTGTCGGGGGAGAGGGGCGGTGAGGACGGTGTGGACGATGGGGACGGTTGGGACGGTTGGGACGGTTGGGACGGTTGGGACATGGGCGTCACGGGCTTTCGCGTGTCAGGGACCATTCACGCCTTTCCCCGCCGGCCGGCAGACGGGCGGGCAGGCAGGCGAAGACGAAGGCGGATGCGGGAGGCTGGGCAGCCGGCGGAGGGAGCGGCCGGGCGGCCGCCCCGTTCAGTCGGCCGTTGAATCGACCGTTCAGTCGACCCTCTGCGTGGGCGGCAGGCCCTTGCCGTCGCCCAGCGCGTTGAGCAGCGATGCGCCGCCCTTGCCGCTGAGGAACTTGCCGATCAGGTCCTGCACGATGGGGCTCTTGCCCGCCACGCCTTCCACGGCCTTGCCCACGGACAGCGCCTTGGCGAAGTTGTCGAAGAAGGCGCCCTCGCCCCCCACGATGTCGATGTTGGCCTTGCTGAGCGCGGCCGACAGCACCTCGGACTGGTCCTTGGCCACGCTCTTGTTGGCTTCGATGGCGGCCAGCGCCTGCTCGAAGTTCTTCTCCAGCTGCATGCGGAACTCCTCATGCGAGCGCGCCTGGTCGGACAGCGAGGCCAGCGCGGTGAACTTTTCGGTCAGGCCCTTGGCCTCGGCGAAGAGCTTGTCGCGCAGCACATCGGCCTCGGACGTGCCCACGTCGCGGGTGACCAAGGCCTTGGTCGCGCCCACCTGGGCCTCGCCGCGCGCCTGGGCCAGCAGGCGCTCTTCCAGCACCTTGGCATCGGCCAGGCCCTGCTTTTCGTTGGCGTCGGCCGTGGCCTCGATGACGCGCGCCTCGGCCAGGCCCTTTTCCTGCTGGCCCTTGGCCTCGGCCATCATCTTCTCGGCGATCACCCTGGCCTGCGCCAGGCCTTCCTTTTCCAGGGCGGCGGCCGTGACTTCGCGCACCTTGGCATCGGCCAGGCCGGGCGCGGCGCGCTCGACCTCGATGGCCTCGGCCAGCTTCTTCTTGGCCTCGGCGGTCTTGCTGGCCGCCTCCAGCTCGGCCTGGGCCATGGTCGTGACTTCCACGGCCTTGTGGCGCGAGGCGGCCTCTTCGGCCTCCGCCTTCTTGACCTGGCGCACCAGGTCTTCCTCGGCCTGGGCCTGGGCAGTCAGCACGGTGACCTGCTTCATGCGCTCGGCCTCGGAGACCACGCGCACTTCCTTGATGCGTTCCTCTTCCTGGGCCACGGACTTTTCCACCACCACGCGCTCGCGCACCACATTGGCGATGTTGGCCTTCTCGACCTCGATGGCCTTTTCCTTCTCGATGCGCTGCAGCTCCACCTCGCGCTGGCGGGCCACGATCTCCAGCTCCTTGGCGCGCGTGACCTTCTCGACCTCGATCACCACCGCACGCTCACGGTTTTGCTGGGCCACGGCCACTTCGCGCTGGCGATTTTCCTCGCGGATGTCCAGCTGCTCCTGGGTCTGGATGCGGGCCTGCTCGGCCTTCAGGCGCTCTTCTTCCTGCACCTTCTGGGTCTCGGCCTGCTCGCGCGCCTGGATGGTGGCGATCTCGCGCTTTTGGCGGGCCTCGGCGTCGGCCTGCTGGCGTTCCAGCGCCAGCATGGCTTCCTTGGTCTCCACGTTCTTCTTGGTGATGGCCAGGTCGGAGTTGCGCTCGAGCTCGTTGGTGACGATGTTCTGGTTGGCCGTCAGCTCGGTGATCTTGCGGATGCCTTCGGCATCCAGGATGTTGTTGGGGTCCAGCGAGGACTTGGGAGTCTGCTCCAGATAGTCGATGGCCACGTCCTCCAGCACATAGCCGTTGAGGTCGTTGCCGATGACATGGATGATCTGGTCGCGGAAATCCTGGCGGTTCTCGAACAGCTTCACGAACTCGATCTGCTTGCCCACGGTCTTGAGCGCCTCGGAGAACTTGGCGTTGAACAGGTCGTTGACGGCCGTCTTGTCCGAGGCCCGGTCCACGCCGATGGCCTTGGCCACCTTGAGCACGTCCTCGGCCGTTTCATTGACCCGCAGGTAGAAGGCCACGGTGATGTCGGCGCGCATGTTGTCGCGGCAGATCAGGCCTTCCTTGCCGCGCCGGTCGATCTCCAGCGTCAGCAGCGAGATCTGCATGAATTCCTTCTTGTGGATCACCGGCAGCACCAGGCCGCCCGTGAACTTGACCTTGGGCTGCGAGGTGGTGTCGTTGATGATCAGCGCCGTGCCCTGCGGGACCTTGATGTAGAAGGCCTTGACCAGGGCGAACAGCCCGAGGATGACGACGAAGACGGAACCGATCACCACCCCGGCGACGATGTACCACTCCATGTTGCTCATGTTCATGCGAATCTCCCCTGTGAATTGCTATCTGTGAAAACGCTGAAAAACGCAAAGGCCGCGCCCGCCGCACGGGCGCCCGGGCCAATGGGAATCAATGGGAACGAATAGGAAGGAATTCCTGGAAATTCCTGGAGCTAGCGCGGCAGCTCGGTGCCGTCGAACTCGGCCTTGCTGACCACGCGCCAGGCGTTGTGCTCGGGCAGGTGCTCGATGAGCACGATCTCGGTGCCCCGGCCCAGTGCGCGCTCGGGCGAGCGCATCTGCACGTTCAGGCCGGCGCCGCCGTCCTCCACGCTGCCGTAGCCCTGCGTGCCGTCCACCACGGCGCTGCGCACCAGGCCGGTGCGGCCCAGCAGCACCTTGGGCTCCTCTGCAGGCGCCACCTTGTTGACGATGCCCCGCAGCGGGCGCAGCACCAGCACCGTGGCGGCAAAGCCCAGCACGGCAGCCGCCACGGCCACCAAGGTGCCGGTCAGCAGGTTCACCAGGGTCCAGCCCTGGGGCATGGGCACGAAATGGCACAGCACATAGGAAGCCAGCCAGGACAGCAGGAACAGCACGGTGAGGATGACCGTGAGCGGAATGCCGCCCAGGCCCACCTTGAGCAGCAGCCCGGCCAGCGCGCTGGCCGAGTGCTCCACGCCGTGCGCATGGTCGCTGCCGTCGAACAACACCCAGTGGTCCAGCGAGTCCACCTCCAGCAGGCCCAGCATGGCGATCAGCCAGTACAGCAGCATGAACAGCAGCAAGGCGCCGAAGATGAAGGTCGGAAAGCCGAACGCGTATTGCAGGAATGCAGACATGTTTTATCTCCTCCCTTCAAACCCGGCAGCCAGGACGGCGGGCACGACGCGGCCTGCCCGGACCACGGCCGCGCATCAAGCGCTTTTTCCGCCAGCGGCTGCGCGCTGCGCCTTCAGGCGTTCCAGCACCGATTGCGCATTGCCCGCCTGGGGCGTGATGCCGGCGGCACGCAGCTTGGCATCCAGCGCGTCTTCGCTGCTGTCGCGCGCCAGCTCGGCCGCGCTTTCCATGCGCGCACCGCGCTCGGCCTGCTTTTGCTTGATGCGTTCCAGCGAATCCAGCGCGCTTTGCACGCGCGTCTGCGATCCTGCATAGCGGCCGGCCACCGTGGCCTGGGCGCGCTGCACGCTTTCCGTGGCCTTGACGGTGTCGGCCTGCTGCTTGAGGCGCTTGATATGCGTTTGCGCCGTCTGTATGGCCACGCGCAGCTGCTCCACGCTTTGCGTGTAGGCATCCAGCTGGGATTGCTCCTCGTCGCGCTGCGTCTCCAGCACGGAGACCTTGCCGGCCACTTCCAGCGCCAGCGCCTCGTCACTGGTGTCCAGCGCCTTGACGGCATAGCCCTCGTACTCGGCAATGCGTTCCTGGGTCTGCTTGAGCTTGCCGGCCGCCAGCTTTTGCTTGGCCATGATGTCGGCCAGCGCTTCCTTGGACTTGTTCAGGTCGCTGTCGGCATCGCGGATTTCCTGGTCCAGGATGCGCAGGGCCTGGCTGTCTGTCACCGCCTCGCCGGCCTCGTGCGCTGCGCCGCGCAACGCGGTCACCAGCTTGTTCCAGATGGTCATGATGATCTCCTTGGGGCTCAGTGTCTTCAACGGGCAGGCTTCAGGCCTGCACTGGCGCGGGCACCGGCGCAGGGGTCAGATAGTGGGCCAGCGCCTCGGTGGCCTGGATGACGCTGTCGGCCAGGGTGAGGATTTCGGAAATGATGTCGCCCTCGCTGCTGCTGGCATGCAGGGCGGCGAACATCACATAGCCCTCGCCGCCATGGGCCTGGGGTTCCAGCGCCATGGTGGTGAAGGGAAACAGCTTTTGCAGGCGCAGCATCTGCTCGTTGAGGCCGGCGCGGTCGTGCACCTGGTCGGCGGGCCAGAGAAAGGCCTCCACCACGAGCTGGTCGCCCGACAGGGCCACGTGGACCGGCAGATCGCCGAATTCGGGCAGGCTGATGAGCAGACTGGCGTCCGCGCCTTCAAGCACCTCGATATGGAGCCGGCCGCCCTGCACCAGCGTTGATTGCTGCAGATCGCCCGCCAAGGCGTGAATATCCCGATATGCCTGTCTGCTGTTGTCCATGCTGCCCTCCTTGTGGATGAGAACCATTGAATCCGGTTGCAAGCCGGACACGCGCATTTGCTTTTCCAATTGCTGCAATGCAGCACCGTACTCTGGAAGAATCCAGACCTCCTTTTTCACCAGCCCCTGCTCGCGCAGCCGTTGCCGGTGCAGACGCTGGTAGTGGGCTGATGTCTTTTGTTCCATGCGGATACCATAGCAACCATTACATGTGATGTCTACATGTAATGAAGATCAATTTGTAAACGGATATGTAAAAGGAGTGCCGCAATGGAAGGCATTGCAGACGCACTGACCATGCCTTTGCGTTGCTGCAAATGACCGTTCATTATTTATTTTTTCTACTGACAATCATTTATCGACAATTTTTACTATCACCCACAGGAGAGCTCCTGCACAGGGGGCGACCGCTGCCGCGAAAGTCTGCCGAGGCACTGCACAATGGCCGCTGTCGCAGGCAGACCCGGCCCTTGGCTGCCCGGCGCACGCTACGGAAACCTCTGCATGCCCGCCTTTCGGCTCTCACTTCGCACGGCAGTCACGGCCCCCTTCATTGCGGTGTTTGTGGTCACGGCCGGGCTATTGGCGGCTTGGCAGCAGCGCCAGGTGGACCAGCTCATCAATCGCGAAAGTCTGCGGCTGCTCGACTCCCTGTCCACCACCACGCGCCACCAATTGGCCGACTATCTGGAGACTCCGCTGCGCGTGCAGCAGGCCCTGGCCGAGACCGTGGCTCGGCAGGCGCTTTACACCCCCGGAGACCTGCGGCCCATCTATGGCTATCTGACACGCTCATTCACCGAGCTCTATGCCCAGCACCACCAGATCAGCCTGTTGAGCTTTGGAGGCGTGCAAGGCGAATACACGGGGGTGCGGCTGGAGCCCGATGGCCACTACCGCCTGATTCTTCAGGACCGCAGCACCCAGGGAACCTTGCAGATTTTCGAGGGACTGCAGCCGGGCCCGCCCATGTCCAGCCTTGCCGGCTACGACCCCCGCGTGCGTCCCTGGTACCAGCCCGCCATTCGCGAAGACGGCCCGCACTGGTCGCCCATCTACACGGTGACGGGGGACCGGGGTGATGCCACGATTTCCGCAGCCACTGCGGTGCGTGTGTCCGGCCAGTTGGCCGGCGTGCTGGCCGCCGATGTGCGGCTGAGCAGCATGAACCGCTTTCTGCGCGACGAGCCCCTGCGCGGCAATGGCCATATCGCCGTGGTCGATGCGCAGGGCTACATGGTGGCGCACTCCTCCGAGCTGTCGGTGCTGAAACGCCGCGAAGGCCCCTACGACCCGCCCGTGCGCCTGCGCCTGTCCGAAAGCCCCGACCTGGCGCTGCGCTCGCTGGCAGCCCGGCTTCCCGAGCACCTGCCCGGGCATGCGCGCGAGGGCTCGACGCCAGCCCGGACAGGCCCTGACCGTGTCATCAACCTGAGCTTCACGGAGCAGGGCCAGATCTACCACGGGCAAGTCACCCCCTTCCACGATGTGCGCGGCATCGACTGGCGGATCCTGGTGCTGCAGCCCGAGTCCGATCTGGTCAGCAGCATGCGGGAGGACAGCCGCCAGACCCTTTTCCTGGCTTTCGGCCTGGCCTTGCTGGGGCTGGCGCTGGGCCTGTGGTGCCTGCGCAGGGCGCTGCGCCCCCTGGCCGTGGCGGCCGACGCGGCCAACCGCCTGGCCCAGGGTGACTGGAGCGCGGTGAAGGCGCTGCCGGACACGTCCGTGGTGGAAACCTCGTCCCTGGTCTCGGCATTCCACAACATGGCGCAGCGGCTGCAGGAATCCTTCGAGCACATGCGCACCCTGCTGCAGTACGACAGCCTGACGCAGCTGCTCACGCGCGCCGGCCTGATCGAGCGGGCCGACGCGGCCGCCAACGCCGGCGCGCCCGTCCCTGCCGCGCTGTGCCTGCTGGAGCTGCAGAATTTCCGCAGCGTGCGCGACGATGTGGGCCATGGCACGGGCGAGCAGTTGCTGCGGGCCGTGGCCGAGCGGCTGCTCAACCACCATCTGCAATTTCCGGCCCTGCTGGCACGCACGGCCAGCAATGAATTCGCCGTGCTGTGGCTGCACGACTGCACGCCGCAGCAGATGCAGGACAAATGCCGCCATCTGCTGGAAATCTTCGACCAGCCATTTTCCGTGGGCAAGGACGACATCGTGCTGCGCGCCTGCGCGGGCGCCGTCAGCGGCGAGCTGCTGCCGGGCGCGCTGCCCGAGTGGCTGCGCAACGCCAGCATTGCGCTGGGCGAGGCGCAGCGCAATGCTGGCGCAGCGCAGCCCTTTGTGCTGTTCGAGCCAGGCCTGGCGCAGAAAATGCTGGGCCGCACCCAATTGGCCATGGAATTGCGCCAGGCGCTGGAGCGCAACGAACTGCGCGTTTTCTACCAGCCCGTGGTGGATCTGGCCACGGGCCGCATGGTGGGTGCCGAGGCCCTGGTGCGCTGGGAAAGCCCGACGCGCGGCAGGGTGCCGCCGGGCGTGTTCATCCCGGTGGCCGAGGAGTCGGACCTGATCCTGAGCGTCGGCGAATGGGTGCTGCGCACGGCGGCGCACGATATTGCCCTGCACCTTGCACACCTGCCGGCCGACTTCGAGCTGCACGTCAACATGTCGGCACGCGAGCTGATCCAGTCCGACTTCGCCTGCACGCTGGAGCAGGCGCTGGCCACCAGCGGCCTGCCCGCCCGGGTGCTGACCCTGGAGCTGACGGAGTCCATGCTGCTGGACGACAGCGACGCCACGCTGCAGCGCATTGCCGCCATCCGCGCGCTGGGCGTGAAGATCGCCATCGACGACTTCGGCACCGGCTACTCGTCCCTGGCCTACCTGAGCCGCCTGCGCTTTGACTGCATCAAGATCGACCAGAGCTTTGTGGGCCAGCTGCCGGCTTCCGAGTCCGACAAGGCCATCGTGACCGCCGTGCTGCGCATTGCCCAGGGCTTTGGCGTCAAGGTGGTCGCCGAAGGTGTGGAAGAACAGGCCCAGGCGCAGCTGCTGCACGAGCTCGGCTGCGAGCATGCGCAGGGCTATCTGTTCGAGCGGCCCGTGCCGCTGGCGCAGATGCTGGACTACCGCGCCCCCTGGCGCGAGTGAGCCGGTACAGTCAGCAGCCCGCAGACTGTCGGCTTTGGCTGACGCGCACCGCTTGCATGATCCGGTGCACCGGCAGGTGCCATCCACGGAACAATCGGCGCCTGTTCCAGCCCGCTTCCTTCCATGACGCCCTCATCTTGCGACAACCAGCCGCCCAGGCTTGATCCCGCCGGCCCCATCCACCTGATCGTGCCGCTGCGCCCCGGCGCCGACCTGGAGCAGCTGCGCGCCCGCCTGACCGGCGTGCCGGCGCTGCAGCAGCGCAGCGTGCATTGGCATGTGCCGGGCGCAAGGGCCGACATCGTGCAGTTGGCCGCCAGCGCCGTGGACAGTGCCCGCAGGGACGGCGGCCTGGTCGTGGCCGCCGGCGGTGACGGCACCATCAATGCCGTGGCCTCGGCTGCCTGGTCGCGTGGCGTGCCCATGGGCGTGGTACCGCTGGGCACCTTCAACTACTTCGCCCGCGAGCAGGCGCTGTCACTGGAGCCGGCCCAGGCCGTGCAGGACATTCTCCTGGCGCTGCAGGCCGGCCAGATGCGGGCCGTGAACGTGGGCCTGGTCAACGAACGGCTTTTCCTGGTGAACGCCAGCCTGGGCCTGTACCCCCGCCTGCTCGACGAACGCGAACGCGCGTCCACCCGTTTCGGCCGCACCCGGCTGGTGGCCATAGCCGCCTCCATCTGGAGCATCCTGCGCGGCGGCAGCGTGCGCCGCTGGCGCGTGGCCCTGCGCCCCGACCGGGATGCGCCGTTGCAGCAGCAGGAGCACCTGGCCACCACCCTGTTCGTCGGCAACAACCCGCTGCAGCTGGAGCGCGTGGGGATTGACGAGGCCCGCGCCGTGGCCGATGGCCGTCATCTGGCCGCCGTGCTGCTGCTGCCCCAGGCCAGCGAGGCCCCGGCGCGCGTGGTCTGGAATGCGGTAATGGGACGGCTGGCCCAGGACGATGCCGTCGCCAGCCTGGCCTGTACCGAGCTGGTGGCGGAGCCTGCAGGACGGCGTCCTCGCCGCATGAAGGTAGCCTTCGATGGCGAACGCGAATGGATGGCGCCGCCCATCCGCTTTCGCCTGGGCGAGAAGCCGCTGTGGCTGGTGGTGCCTGCTCCGGCAGAGCCCGCCTCCTCCTGACCGCCGAATGAGGAACAAGGAGCGCCCATGGCCTTGCTCATGCATTTGTCGGACCTGCATTTCGGCGCCCACGATCAGGCCGTGTGCGCCGCCGTGGCCAGACTGGCGGCCCGGCTGCCGGTAACGCTGCTGGTGGTCTCCGGCGACCTGACCCAGCGCGCCACGGCTGCGCAATTTGCCCAGGCGCGGGAGTTTCTCGACAGCCTTTCCGTGCCCCGGCGACTGGTGGTGCCCGGCAACCACGACCTGCCGCTGCTCGCCTGGTGGGAACGGCTGGGTGGCCACGCCCACGACCGCTATGTGCGCTGGATCGATTCCGAACTGCAGCCCTGGTGCGCCGTGCCAGGCTTTTGCGTGATCGGCGTGGACACCACACGCTGGTGGCGCCACCAGCGCGGCAGCCTGTCGGCCGGGCAGATCCTGCACGTGGCGCAGCGCCTGGAGCAGGCCAGCCCCGCCGACTGGCGCATCGTCGTCAGCCACCACCCGCTGGCTGCGGCCCACGAAGAGGACCGCAGCCACCGTCCTCACCGCGCCGCGCAGGCCCTGGCCCGCTGGCGCGATGCCGGAGCGCAACTGGTGCTCTCGGGCCATGGGCATGACCCCGGCCTGGTCCAGCCCCTGCCCGGGCTGTGGGCAGCGCAGGCGGGCACCGCGGTCTCGGTGCGGCTGCGCGCCCATGCGCCCAACAGCCTGTTCACCCTGGAGCATCGGGATGGCGCCACAGGCCAGGACTGGCGCCGGCAGCTCACGCGCTGGGACTATTCGCGGCAGGCCGGTGAATTCCTGCCCGTGCAAAGGCATGTGCTGGATCCCCTGCCCACTGCCCGGACTTGAGATCGCACAGGCCGTTCGTGGGACTTGCCTTTGTATTGCACAATCCATCGCCTGGCACGCACAGAAGGCAACCGTCGACCAAGTTTGCATGCTGTCCTACGTGATGGAGGGCGGCGGGTGTGGATGATCAGCCCTCGTCCATGCTGCCTTTTTGATAGCAGCATGACGCACTGCAACAAAGAGATATGCGAATCCTGTACGTTGAAGACAATGCCGACCTGCGAGAAACCATTGGCCTGCTGATGGAGAGCGAATCCCGTTTCGTGACCAGTTGCGCCACTGCCGAGCAGGCCCTGGAACTGGATGCGGGCCAGCCTTTCGACGTGGTGGTCTCCGATGTCAGTCTGCCGGGCCTGTCCGGCACCGATCTGGCGCGGCAGCTGCTGCAGGCCGATGCGCAGCGCTGGATCATCCTGTGCTCCGGCTACGATCTGGGGCCCTACCCGGCCGCCTGGGGTCCCCAGGTGCGGACCTTGCTCAAGCCCTTCGAGATCGAGGACCTGGAAACGCTGCTGGACTCCATACAGGAAGCGCTGCACACCAGGCCCGTCCACTGAGCCCATTTTTCCGAGACCGGCCTGCCGGTCCATCGGCTCCCGCCGTCACAGCACGGCCTTGGAGCCTCCCGCTGCCATCTCGCGCGGCAACTCCACCCTGAAGCTGGTCACGCCATCGGCGGAGTGCACATCGATGCGCCCGTTGTGCGAACGCACGATCTGGTGCGCGATGAAAAGCCCCAGGCCCAGGCCCTGGTGCTGGCCCGGCTTGCGCTCTCCTCCGCGAAACGGGTTGAACAGGGTGGGCATCAGCTCCGCAGGAATGGTGCCGCCGTTGCGCACCGTGATGACCACGCAATGGTCCTGCCTGCCATCGGCCGTCACCTGCACAGGCTGCGCCGGATCGCCATGGTGCATGGCGTTGCCCACCAGATTGGTGAGCACCTGGCACAGGCGTTCGCCATCCCAGGTGCCATCGAGATTGCCCAGCATCTCGCTGTCCAGGCGCCGCTGCGGAAAACCCGTCTCCACTTCCTGCAGCGTGCGCTGCAGCAGCGCTTGCAAGCTGGTAGGCCGCGGTGACAGCGGCAGGCCTTCCGCCTGGCGGATGCGGGTGACGTCCAGCAGGTCCTCGATCATGCGCGACATGCGCTGGCTGCTGCTGAGCATGCGCTCGGCCATGCTGGCCACCTTGCCCGTATCGGGCTGGCGCGTGAGCAACGTGGCGGCGGCCTTGATGGATTGCAGCGGCGTGCGCAGGTCGTGGCTGAGCACGGCCATGAACATCTCGTTGATGCGCAGCGCCTCGGTGCGTTCCTGCAGCTGATGGGCCAGTGCCTGCTTGCGCTGGTGCAGCTCGAAGAACACATTGGCCTTGGTGGTCAGCATGTGGGGATCGATGGGCTTGTACAGGAAGTCCACGGCGCCGCTCTCATAGCCACGGAACTGCCAGTTGTGCTCGCGCGAGCCGGCCGTCATGAAGATGAGCGGGATATGGCGCGTGCGCTCGCTGCCGCGGATCAGCTCGGCCAGCTCGAAACCGTTCATCTCGGGCATCTGCACATCCAGCAGGGCCAGGGCCACGTCGCTGTGGTTGAGCAGCAGCTCCAGCGCCTCGGGGCCGGACTGGGCCTTGAGGAATTCGATGCCGTCGCGTTGCAGCAGCGCCTCGATGGCGATCAGGTTCTCGGCGATGTCATCGACGATCAAGCATTTGACGCGATCTGTATGGGGCATGGATTCTCTCTCGGTATTTAGTCTTGTGGGGGCGTGCCGGCTGGACATTCAAAGCCTTCCCTGGCGGTGCAGCGATGCAATGAGGGAGGCAATGCCTTCGGGCGCCAGCGCCTGGGCCTGCGGCACGCGGGCCAGCGCCGCCAGCGGCATGGTGGGCATGCGGGCGCCTTCGGGCGCCTGCACCACGGCCAGGCCACCGGCGGCGTGCACGCTGGCCATGCCCTGCGCGCCGTCGTCATTGGCGCCGGACAGCAGCACCGCCAGCAGCCGCTCGCCATAGCAATCCGCAGCGGACTCGAACAGCACGTCGATGGAGGGCCGCGAAAAATGCCAGGGCGCATCCAGCGACAGCGCCAGCCGGGGGCCGCTGTCCACCAGCAGGTGATAGTCGGCCGGGGCGAAGTACAGGCACCCAGGCTCGATCCATTGCTGGTCCTGCACCTCGCGCACCGGCACGGCGCAGCGCGGGCCGAAGAGCTGGGCCAGCAGGCTGCGGCGATCGCGCGGCAGGTGCAGCACCACCAGCACCGAGGCGCGCAGGCTGGCCGGCAGCGCGGGCAGCACCACCGATAGCGCGTCGAGCGCGCCGGCCGAGCCGCCGATCACGATGGCCTCGTAGGCTGTGGCGGCGTCGGAGGCGGGTGTGTTCGTGGTCACGGGCATCACAGCCCGGCCTTCTTGCGGTAGATGCGGTCCTCGAGCACGAAGTCCTCGAAGGCCTCCGAATGCCCTGAAAACCGCAGCGACTCCTTGGAGCCCAGCCCCAGGAATCCGCGATGGCACAGCGCTTCGCGGAACAGGCCCAGCGCCCGGTCCTGCAGCTCGCGCTCGAAATAGATCAGCACGTTGCGGCAGGACACCAGGTGCATTTCGGCGAACACGCTGTCGGTGGCCAGGCTGTGGTCGGAGAACACCATGTGCTCGCGCAGCCCCTTGTCGAAGACCACGCGGCCGTAGCGCGCCGTGTAGTAGTGCGACAGCGAGCTGTGCCCGCCCGAGCGCGCATGGTTGTCGGTGAAGGCCGCCACGCGCGACATGTCGAACACGCCCTGCTCGGCCGCGCGCAGCGCATGCGGATTGATGTCGGTGGCATAGATCAGGGTGCGGTCCAGCAGGCCCTCCTCCTCCAGCAGGATGGCCAGCGAATACACCTCCTCGCCCGCGCTGCAGCCGGCCACCCAGACCTTGAGCGAGGGATAGGTGCGCAGCAGCGGCACCACCTCGGTGCGCAGCGCCCGGAAATAGCTCGGGTCGCGGAACATGTCGCTGACCTGGACCGTGAGGTATTCCAGCAGCGCCGGGAACACGCTTGCATCATGCAATACGCGGTCCTGCAGCTGCGACAGCGTCTGGCAGCCGAACTGCACCAGGGCCGTCTGCAGGCGCCGCTTGAGCGAGGCCTGGGCATAGCCCCGGAAGTCGTAGTGGTAGCGGTGGTAGATGGCGTCGATCAGCAGGCGCTGCTCGATGTCGGCGGTGCGGGCTTTTTTCATCGCCGGGCCGCCCCAAGATGAAAAGCGGCCCCCTTGGGGGGCAGCGGACCTTGCGCAGCAAGGGGAGCGTGGGGGCTATTTTTCAGCTGAGGCATCGCGTCCTCCTTGCTACTTGGGCATCCACACCCGCACCAGCGACAGCAGCTTTTCCACGTCCAGCGGTTTGGCGATGTAGTCGTTGGCACCGGCGGCCAGGCATTTCTCCTGGTCGTCCTTCATGGCCTTGGCGGTCAGGGCGATGATGGGCAGGCGGCGCCATTGCGGCCGGTTGCGGATCTCGCGCATGGCGGTGTAGCCATCCATCTCGGGCATCATGATGTCCATCAGCACCAGGTCGATACCGGCCTGCGCTGCGCCGCGAGACTCCAGCGCCTCCAGCGCCTCGCGCCCGTTGCGCGCGATCTCCACGCGGATGCCCGTGGGCTCCAGGATGCTGGACAGCGCAAACACGTTGCGCACATCGTCTTCCACCACCAGCACCGTGCGCCCTTCCAGCGCAGACTCGCGGCTGCGCGCGACCTGCAGCATCTGGCGGTGCTCGGCCGACAGCTCCGACTCCACCTGGTGCAGGAACAGCGTGACCTCGTCGAGCAGGCGCTCGGGCGAGCGCGCGTCCTTGATGATGATGGACTTGGAAAAGCGCCGCAGCTGCTGCTCTTCATCGCGCGACAGCGCCCGGCCCGTGTAGACGATGACAGGCGGGAAGGAAACATCGTCCTGGTCCGTCATGCGCTGCAGCAGCTCGTAGCCGCTGATGTCAGGCAGGTTCAGGTCCATCACCATGCAGTCGAATGTGGAGCCGCGCAGATGATCCAGCGCGGCCGCCGCCGTGCCCGCGCAGACGATGTCCACATCGCTGCGGCTGAGCAGGTGGCGCACGCTCTCGCGCTGGCGCTCGTCATCCTCCACCACCAGCACGCGGCGCAGGTCCTGGGTGAACTTGGCCTCCAGCCGCTGCAGGGCGTGGACCAGTTCCTCGCGCTTGACGGGCTTGAGCGCGTAGCCGACGGCACCCCGCCCCATGGCTTCCTGCGAATAGTCCGCGACCGAGACCACGTGCACGGGAATGTGGCGCGTGGCCGGGTTGCGCTTGAGCTGGTCCAGCACGCCCAGGCCCGAGAAATCGGGCAGGTTGATATCGAGCACGATGGCGTTGGGCTGATTGTCGGCCGCCATGGACAGGCCGTCGGACGCCGTATTGGCCACGTCGCACTCGAAATCCATCTCGCGTGCCAGCTCCGACAGGATGTCCGCGAAGCGCAGGTCATCCTCGATCACGAGGATGCGGCGCCCGCTCTGACCCCTCTTGCGCAGGGCGTCCGTTGCCGCCGACGCGGCAGGTGCCATGGCAGGCGACATGGGCGGCGCGAACGCAGGTGCGGCGGGCGCAACGTTGGCCGTTGCGAGCACGGGCACGGACGACGCTGCCAAGGCCTCTCGCAGCCCCTGCGGCTGAGGCTGCGGTGCGGCAGTCGTGGCCGTGGCCGGGCCGGACTCGGCCGACTCCAGGCTCACGGGCACGGTCAGTGTGAAAACGCTGCCCTGGCCAGGCGTGCTGGAGACGGTCAGCGTGCCGCCCAGCAGCCCCGCCAGATCACGCGATATCGACAGGCCCAGGCCCGTGCCGCCGAACTTGCGGTGCGTGCTGCCATCGGCCTGGCGGAAGGCATCGAAGATGAATTGCTGCTGCTGCTCGGCAATGCCGATGCCGGTATCGCGCACCGCGAAAGACAGCATGCCCTGGGGCGCGCAGGACACCTGCAGGCCCACCGAGCCCTTGGCCGTGAACTTGAGCGCGTTGGACAACAGGTTCTTGAGCACCTGGGCCAGCCGCATGGGATCGGTCTGCATGGTGGCGGGCACGCCCGGGTCCACGGTCCAGGACAGCTCCAGGCCCTTTTCGCGGGCAATCGGGCGCAGCGGCTCCATCAGCGTCTGCAGCGCCGTGGCAATGGTCACGGGCTCGGCGACCACGGTGACCTGGCCGGCCTCGATCTTGGACAGGTCCAGGATGTCGTTGATCAGCGCCAGCAGGTCGCTGCCTGCGGCGTGGATGGTCTGCGCGTACTTGATCTGCTCGGCCTGCAGATTGCCCGGCCTGTTGTCGGCCAGCAGCTTGGCCAGGATCAGGGTGGAGTTCAGCGGCGTGCGCAGTTCGTGGCTCATATTGGCCAGGAACTCGCTCTTGTACTGGCTGGCCAGCTCCAGCTCGCGGGCCTTGTCGGTCAGCGCGCCCTGGGCGCGCAGCAACTGCTCGCGCTGGTACTCCAGCTGCTGGGTCTGCTCTTCCAGGTGGGCATTGGTCTGCTCCAGCTCGGTCTGCTGGTGCTCCATCTGGGTCTGCGACTCCTGCAGGATGCGGCTTTGCTGCTCCAGCTCCTCGTTGCTCACGCGCAGCTCTTCCTGCTGGGCTTGCAGCTCTTCCGACTGGCGGCGCGTTTCCTCCAGCAAGGTCTCCAGGCGCGAACGGTCCAGGCCCGAGCGAATGGCCACGGCCAGCGATTCGGAGGCGCGCTCCAGCAGGCTGCGCTCGGCTTCGCCCACGGGGCGCAGAAAGCCCAGTTCGATCACGGCGAACACTTCGCCGTTTTCCATGGCGGGCACCAGCATCAGCTGCAAGGGGCTGGACTGGCCGGTGCCCGAGGAAATCTGCAAATGCTGGGCAGGCACATCGCTGACATGCAGCAGCTTGCGCGACGCGGCCGCCTGGCCCGCCAGCCCCTCGCCGGGCAGCAGCTTTTGCTGCAGTCGCTCGCGCGGCAGGGCATAGCCGCCGAACAGGCGCAACCCGCCATCGGCGCAGTCCACCACATAGCCGGCGCCCACATCGGCACGCAAATAGTTGGCCAGGTACTCCAGCGCCTTCTGGCCCAGGTCTTCCAGCCGGTGGTCTCCCTGCAACTGCTGCCCCAGGCCGGAAAGACCGGACGTCACCCACGACTGGCGGGCCTTGACGCGGTACTCGCGCACCGTCAGCGCGGCCGATGCCAGGATCAGGCCCAGCAGGATGAGGGAGCCGCCCCAGGAATAGTAGGTCGAGGTGGTGGATGCCTCCACCCACAGCTGGCGACGCTGGGCCAGCTCCCGTGTCTGGTGCGTGTAGAGGTCGTCGATCAGCTCGCGCAGCCGGTCCATGGCGTTCTTGCCCACGTCCAGGCGCACCAGGGCCATGGCGGCGTCCAGATCGCCGGACTTGCGCAGGTCTATGGTCTCCTGCAGCTCGCGCAGCTTCTGGGCCGATATCTCCTCGATCTGCGCCAGCAGCCGGTGCTGGTCGGAGTCATTGGAAGTGCGCGCCTTGAGCGCCTCCAGCTGCTGCATCAGCACATCGCGTGCCTGCTGGTAGGGCTGCAGGTAGGCCGGGTCGCCCGTGAGCAGAAAACCGCGCTGCCCGGTCTCAGCGTCCTTGAGCGAAGCATTGAGCTGACTGAGCTGGCGCATGGCCAGTGTCGTGCGGTCCATGGCCACCACGGCCTGGCCTCGCGTCTCAGACGCCCTGAAATTGACGAAGGCAATGACCAGGGTGGCCAGTGCCGCCGCGCCAAAGCCGGCAACAAGTGTCCATGGAATGGCAAAGCGCTGGGTGCTCTGATTGCGGGAGGATCGTGGCATGCAGTGGAGTTTCTGGCAGGAAGGGACGGGGAAATCCGCCAAGGACTGTAAACGTTTTGCGCAGCCCTCGGCAGCACTGTGGCGCAGCTTGCGCTGGTTTCGGCGACGCGCGACGCCCGCAGGCGCCATTGCAGCCGTTAACATGGCCCGATACTTTCCTTCCGACACCCCGCTGCGGGCGTCGGCCCACTTTCCAGGACCCATTGCATGAAAACCTTTGCCATCACCGTCGCATCGCTGGCCGCTGCCGCTTCGCTGGTGTCCACCAGCGCCAGCGCTGCGGCTTCGATCTTCCTCAACGACACCATCGCCGCGCGCATTCCCGCCAGGGACCTGCCCGATGCCAAGGCCACCGTGGCCAAGGTGCTCAACGAGGCCGCCGACGGCTCCGTGACCGAATGGACCAGCGGCCCGAACCGTACCAACCAGCGCGTGACGATGGCCTTGCAGCCGCAGCAGACCGTGCAGACCGGGACGGCCGGAAGCTGCCGCCTGCTGTCGGCCGATGTGCGCCTGAAAAAGACCTCGGAAAACTGGCGCTTCTGGTTCTGCAAGCAGTCCGACGGATCGTGGAAGGCCAGCGGCAGCCAGCCCTGAGCAAGGATTGCGGTGGTCGGCGGCCGGGAATCCGGCATGGACCTACGCCACCAGACCTGGGCGCGTGGGAGCATGTCGGCCGGAAGATAGACCACCGGAGAACAACCATGCCCCATGAATTTGTGCATGCCACGACACTTGCCAGACGGCTGGCCCTGGGCGTCGCCGCAAGCTCTTTGCTGACGCTGGCCGCCTGCTCGGGCGAGACCTCGTCGCAGCGCGCGGGATTTCCCATGGCCGAAGTGCCGCGCTTCAACCAGCCGCCACCGGACAAGCCCCTGCTGGGCCAGCCCGTGATCACGGCCGAGCAGGTCATGCCCCATGCCAAGGGCGACCCGCATGAGCCGTTGCCGGCTGCCGCGCCGCTGCCCGCCCGGGCGTCTGAACCGGCAAGCGGGTCAGGTGCCACCAACAAGGAAGATGCAGGCGGCGTGAATCCGGCCGCCGGCCAGGCCGCCGCCATCACCGACGGCCAGGGAGAGGGCTCCAAGTACGAGCTGGGCGCCCCCAAGTAACCTGGCCGGGCTCAGAACGAGGTCCAGTCCCCGTCGTCCTTGCCAGTGGCGGGCACGGACTGCCGAGAGGCCGGCAGCTTGGCAGCTGCAGGCTTGGCGGCGGGTGCGCCCGGGGACGCAGCAGCCGCAGGCGCGGCCAGCGGCCTGGCAGGAGCGCGCATCTGCGCTGCCGCAGGCTGTGCACGTCCGGCAGGGGCTGGGGCTGGCACCGCCGGACGAGCGGACGCCACGCCCTCGATACGGAATACGCTCACTGCAGCGGCCAACTGGTGCACCTGGGATTTGAGCGAGCCGGTTGCAGCGGCCGCCTCCTCGACCAGCGCCGCATTCTGCTGTGTCACCGTGTCCATCTGCGAAATCGCCTGGTGCACCTGGTTGATGCCGCTGCTCTGCTCCTGGCTGGCGGCGGTGATCTCGGCGACCAGGTCGCTGACCTGCTGCACGCTTTGCACGATGCCGTCCATGGTGCGTCCGGCCTCGGCCACCTGGCGCGTGCCCGCCTCCACCTTGGAGACCGAGTCGGCAATCAGGTCCTTGATGTCCTTGGCCGCCGAGGCGCTGCGCTGCGCCAGCGCGCGCACCTCACCGGCCACCACGGCAAAGCCGCGGCCCTGCTCGCCGGCACGCGCCGCTTCCACGGCGGCGTTCAGCGCCAGGATGTTGGTCTGGAAGGCAATGGAGTCGATCACGCCGATGATGTCGGCAATCTTGCGGCTGGACTCGCTGATGCCGCCCATGGTGTCCACCACGCCCGCCACCACCTTGCCGCCCTGCACGGCTGTCTGCGACGCCGAAGCGGCCAGCTGATTGGCCTGGCGCGCGTTCTCTGCGTTCTGCTTGACCGTGCTGGTCAGCTCCTCCATGGCAGCGGCCGTCTGCTCCAGCGAGCTGGCCTGCTGCTCGGTGCGCGAGGACAGGTCCTGGTTGCCCGCGTCGATCTCGCCCGAAGCCGTGGCAATGCTGTCGGCACCCGAGCGCACCTGCCCCACGACCTGGGCCAGGTTGTCGTTCATCTGGCGCAGCGCCTGCAGCAACTGGCCGGTTTCGTCGCGCGAATCAACGGTGATGCGGCTGGTCAGGTCGTTGTTGGCCACGGTGCGCGCCACGCGCAGGGCCTCGGCCAGCGGCCTGGTGATGCCGCGCGTGATCCACCAGGCGGCCAGCGCGCCCAGCACAAAGGCCAGCGAGACCACCGTGATGATGGCGGCTCGGCTGGCCGAGAAGCGCACCAGCACATCGGCGGCGGAGCTGTCGATGGCCGCGCGCTGCATGTCCAGCAGGCGCTGGACCATGTCGATATAGCGCTGCGTGGCGGGCTGGTATTGCTGGGTGAACAGGCGCTCGGCGTCTTCGGCGCGGCCCTCGGCCTTGGCCTTGGTCACCACGTCGCGGCCCGCCAGATAGCCGGCGCGGGCCTTCTTGATCTCGACCCAGATGTCCTTTTCCTCCTGGGTCTGCAGCAGCGGCTCGATGCGGTCCTGCAGCTTGCTGGACTGGCGCGAGGACTCGGCTGCGTCTTCGGCGAAGAAGGTGGCCAGCGAGGGATCGCTGCTCTTGGCAATGGCCGTGGTGCGGCGCGAACCCGAGTGGATGTTGCGGAACCAGTCGCTGATCATCCGCTCCTTGGCCAGGGCCACCTCGGTGATTTCCGTGGTCGAGCGGGCCATGTGCCCCATGCTGACGATGCTGGTGACACTGATGAGCAGCATGATCAGCAAAAGAATGGTGAAACCGCCTCCGAGACGAAGGCCTATGCGCAGATTTTTCATGATGGGGAAACAGGATGCGGGACGGAACGCGGCGAAAACTAGTTCTTGAGGTAGGCGTCCAGCACCATGCGATTCCAGTTGGCCGAGCCGACCAGGGAATCGCCGAGCTTCTCGGCCGTCGCCACCACGGCGCTTTGCTGCTGCTGCAGCGCCTTGACCCGGTCGCCCAGGCTTGCCATGGACGAACTCAGGCGGCTGCCCGTGGACAGTGCATCGTTGGCGCTGTTTTCCACCGCCTTGCCAATGCCGGCCAGGGCCGAGGTCACGCCTGCGGGATCTGTGGCCATGGACTTTTCCAGGGCCTTGGCGTCCACCGCCAGCGTGCCGTCCTGGCGCTGGACGATGCCGATCCTGGCCAGGCTGGGCGAAGTCGCGCTGCCCGTGACACTCATGATGGCCGCACGCAACTCGCGCAGCGCGCGGGTGGCACCCACATCGGTGGTGGAGCCGGCGGCCGCGCTGGCATTGCCCTTGGCCGCGCTGGCGTTGTAGCGCGCCACCAGCTTTTCCAGCGCACCTTGGACCGACTGGGTGGTGCTGGTCGCCGTGAGGGCCGCCATCTCCTTGCCCGCCGTGGCCAGATCCACCAGGGACGACTTGAACTGCCCCAGCGCCGACAGCGAGGTAGAGCCCGCCTGGGCCTGGGCCGCAATGCGCTCGTGCGCCTTGGACAGCGAAGGCGCCAGCTTGCGGACTTTCTCCGCTTCGGTGGTCTCCGTCTTGGTGCTGTCCGTCTTCGTGGCGCCGGCCTGCGCATCGCTCTTCTTGATGGCCGAGTCCGAAGCCGTCTGCGCCGTGGTGCTGCTGTTGAGCCTGGACTGGGCTCGGGCCAACAGGCTTTGCACATTCAGGTTGTCGGTTCTGATGCTCATGTTCTCTTCCCTGTAAGTTTGCGGATGGTGCGGGCGCAGGGCCCGTCCACGGTTTGGCAGGGAGACTACCGGGACGCCGCCGCCGCAATGCAGGGATAAGCGGGCCGCTTACCCGCGACTTGCAGCCTTTGCCGGGCCGGATGCACGCCCGCCTTCGCCCAGCGGCCCGTGCGCCCATGAAAAAGGGCCTCCGAAGAGGCCCGTTCCACACATCCCGACCATCAAGCCGTCTGCTGCAGGGCTCCATAGCGCTCGCGCGCCGTCTGCAGCATGTAGAAGGTGATGCGCTTGACCTCGGCACGGCTGTCGGCGATGTGCTGCTTCAGGCAGGACTGGGCCAGCGCGGCATCGCCGGCCTCGATGGCGGCAAGAATGGCGGCATGGTCGTCATAGGTTGCCGAGACGCGCGGCAGCTTGATCACATCCAGGCGGCGGATGATGCGGATGCGCTCTGTAATGTCCAGGTGGATGCGCGCCATCTCCTGATTGCCGGTCGCGGCCACCAGGCCGGTATGGAAGGCCTCGTCCAGCGAGGCCACGACGGCGGGGTCGGTCTCGCGCTGCTCCTCGGGCACGCACCAGACTTCGCGCAGCGGCTGCAATGACTGCAGCGATTCGCCCACCAGGCTGGCCACGGCGCTGGTCTCCATCAGGGTGCGCACCTCGTACAGATCCTCGAAGTACTTGAAGTCGAAGGCCTTGATCTGCCATCCGCTCTTGAAGTGCACATCCACATAGCCATCGCGCTGCAACCAGAACAGCGCCTGGCGCACGGGCGTGCGGCTGACCTGCATGCGCGTGGCGATCTCGCCTTCGCTGAAACGGTCGCCAGGCAGCAGACGGAAATCGAAGATGTCGTTCTTCAGGCAGGCGTAGATCTGCGCAGCCAGCGAATGCGCGCTGCTTGCAGGCCCCTGGCGCGTCTCGCACACCGGCGAGGAAACAACCGCGATGCTCATGCGACTGCCACGCCTGCTGGAGCACGCAGGCCTTGCCGCTGGCCGCCGCCAGGGGCTGGCAACGACATGCCCGGAGCCCTGAAGAAGGGCCAGGCCTTGCCTTCGACTCCGGACTCGCGCATGGCCGAAGACAGGGTATACGCCGACCGTAGCAGCAATACCATTGCCTGATTTGCGATCAGGCAATGGGCAATGGTCCATTCACGCATTTAGTACTCTTTCTTGTACACAAGTTGGCAGTGGGATTTATTAAAGAAACGAATTGCGTTTTAATAATTGGACCTACAAGAATATCCTCGACAACGGCCGATCTTCGTGTATGCTCCGCGACTTGCCGCCGCAAAGGCCATACGCACCACAGCGTTTGGCAGCCCCCGGCACCAGGCATTCAAAGTGACTGGACCAACACCAACAGGAACCCACTCGCGGTAATCCTGCGCATATTTGCGCCAATCCATTTTTTCCAGAGAGTTTCTGCACACACCTGGTGCAACGAGCACATCAATTTCCCCATGCCTGCGGCCATGGGTTTGTGTATTTGTTAAATATTGCAAGATATTGAGGCATTCAGCCTCTGACAGGAATGGAAGGCGGCTTTCTGTCAAGGAACTGACATGTGAATCTGCTAGCAGCGGCCTTGCGCGTGCAGAGACAAGGCACGTCCTGCCCGATATTCCATCCACCGCTCGATTCCAGCTTTCCATACTGGAAAGCCTCCATCGATGGATGGAGGCCATATTCCCGCGCATCCACGGCAAACCCACGCCGGATGCATCCGACGCGGGTTTGCCGCAGCAGCAAGCCTGCGCAAGAAGACTCAGGCTTCGCGGTTTTCCTTGATGTTGAAGCCCATCTGGCTCTCGGCGCCCTTGCCGCCCTGGTTGGTCTGTTCCCAGTACTGGGTCTTGACCTTGGCAGCCTGGAACGAGTAGTTGACAGTCACGGTGTCAGAGGAGTTGGCGCCGCTGACGGTCACGTTCGTCACCATGACGTCGGTCAGGGTGATCTTGGTGAACTCGATCTGCGAGCCACCGGCCTTGCACAGCGAGATGTCGACCTGGCCCAGGTGCTTGCCCGTGGCGCAGTGCTTGAGCACGGCGGGGTAGCACTTGTCCACCTTGGCGATGACGTTCAGGTCATGGAAGCTCACCTTGCCGGCGCCGGCACCGCCGCCGCTGGCCATGGTGTTGGGCTGGGTCGCGCCCCAGGTGAAGGAGTCGATGTCGGTCCAGCCCTTGTGGTTGGAATCCTGGGATTCGCCACTGGCGCCCTCGACCTTCATGAACATATCAACGGACATTGCACACCTCTCGAATTAATGGATTAAACGTTCGCATGCAACCCAATAGACCGACTGCATCGGATGGTTCACACGCGAACAAAGGGGAAAACCACTCCCGGGCAGAGCGCACGAAACCGATTCACTGAACATGTGATTCAGATCAGTGCGGCGCATACCCTGGATGGTCAAGGAATGTATTGACAATCGCCTGCAATCCTCACTGTCGTGAACCGCCCTCCTTTGTTGGAGCCGCGATGATAGTGGATAAGATCGGAAAAATACAAACAATTGGCCCGACTGAATTGTTACGGCCGATACATCTGAAAAAAAATGTATCCATCGCTTATCCATTCGATACGTGTCATGGCTTTTTGCAGAACTCAAGCTACACTCACGCCGCATTCGGAGTCCGATTGAAATACGATCTTGTATTCATGACGAGTCCATGACGTTCGTCTTTGGCCCCCGGCTTCAGACAATTGGCTGATCGAGGAAAACCAGCGGTTGCATAGACAGATTGCCGGTGCGATGCCGGCTTTGTGCTTGTCCAATGGCCTCGAACAGATTCGGCACCCTGGCACTGCGACAGACCTCGCCCGCCAGCGTGTGAAACAACATCTTGGGTGGGATTGCATGGATAGCGAAGCAGCATGTTCGACCAACTGCCTTCCGGCAGGTGTCCAGATTGGCGAATACCGCGTGCTCGATGTCATCGGCGAAGGCGGTTTCGGCATCGTCTACAAGGCCCGTGACCTCTCGCTGGACCGCGAGGTCGCGATCAAGGAGTACATGCCTTCGGCACTGGCCGGACGGCAAAGCTCCCATCAGGTGCATGTGCGCTCGCAGCACCGTGGCGCCTTCGACGCCGGGCTGCGCAGCTTCATCAACGAGGCCCGCCTGCTGGCGCGCTTCTCCCACCCCACCCTGGTGCATGTCTACCGATTCTTCGAAGCCGGCGGCACGGCCTACATGGTGATGCGCCACTACGAGGGCCAGACGCTGGGCCAGGTGCTGAAGGCATCGTCCGGCCGCATGGATCAGGCCGGGCTCAGCGCGCTGCTGATCCCCTTGCTGGACGTGCTGGAAGTGCTGCATGCGCAGGACTGCTTCCACCGCGACATCGCGCCGGACAACATCTTCGTGCAGCGCGATGGCAGCCCCGTGCTGCTGGATTTCGGCGCCGCGCGCCGCATCATCGGCGACATGACCCAGGCGCTGACCATGGTGCTCAAGCCCGGTTTTGCGCCCATCGAGCAATACGTGGACGACGGCGCCATGCCCCAAGGCGCGTGGACGGACATCTACCAGGTCGGCGCACTGATCCACCAGGCCGCCACGGGCCGCATCCCGGCCACCTCGGTCGCGCGCATGGTCACCGATCCCATGCAGCCGCTGACCTCCGAACAGGTCCCGGGCTACTCCGATGCTTTCCTGCAGGGCATGCAAAGGGCGCTGGCCGTTCGCCCCCAGGACCGCCCCCAATCCATTGCCGAGCTGCGCAGCCTGCTGGGCCTGTCCACCGACGCCCGGGCAGCGCCTGCGCCGGGGGAACCCAGCCCCATCTACATCCCGATCACGCCGCCTGCGTCCGTACAGGCCGCCATGGCCACCCAGTCGGCAGCCGTGCAGGCGCCGCGCTTCGTGCCGATCACGGAAATCTTCGTTCCTGCAGCAGCGCCGCAGGCAGCGCCCGCGGCCACAGCCATGCCCGTGCCTGCGGTCCCGCCTGTTGCATCTGTTGCATCGGTCCCTCCTGTCGCCACGGTCGCACCGGTGCCGCCCGCTCCCACCACGCCTGGGGGTTTGGCAACAGGCGGCCCTGCCCAGCCATCTGCAGCCGCAGCCGCGCCCCAGATGACGCCTCAGGCATCAGCCGCCGATCCCATGGGCCTGGACAACGGTCCGTACATCGACATCGACCAGGCACTGCCCCCCGCTCAGCCTGCGCAGCCCCCGGTTCAGGCGCAGGCGCCTGCATCCCAACAGCCCGCCTCAGCACCCGCCGTTCAGGGCGCGCCCGCAGGGGTGCAGCCTCCGGCCGCTGCCGTCCAGGCAGTGCCCAAGGCCAGGCGCAGCGGCATGGCCGTGCCGATGGCCATCGGCGCCCTGGTGCTGGCGGCCATCGCGGGCGGCGGCGTGCTGTGGTACGACCATTCCCAGGACCAGGCCCGTGCCAAGACCCTGGCAGCCCGCGACAGCCTGGCCTGGCAGCAGGCCCAAAGCCAGTCCAGCCTGGCCCGCCTGCAGGACTACCTGGACAGCTTCCCCGAAGGACAGCACCGCACCGAGGCCCAGGCGCTGCTCAAGCAATTGCTCAACGAGGCCTCGCTGGCCTCCACGGAGCAGGTGCAGCCGATGACCCCGCCGGAGCAGGCCGCGCTGGCTGAACTCCCCCCTTCCCAGCCCGAGCAGGGCGCGCCCGTCGCCCCCGTCACGGTGGCCGCGGTGCCCGAGCCGTTGCCCACCGAGCCGCCCAAGACCGAAGCCCGCCCCGCCAAGCCCGCAGCGGCCACGGGCAAGGTGGTGTTCCGGGTCGTGCCCTGGGGCTATGTCTCCGTGAACCGCGCCCCGGCACGGACCAGCCCGCCGCTGACCCAGATGGAGTTGCCGGAGGGCGAGTACCGCATCGACATCAGCAACCCGGGTGCGGCCTCTACGGTGACCAAGACCATCACGGTCACCAAGGGCGAGTCGGTGACCGTGAACCATCTTTTCGAATGAGCGCGGCGCATGGCTCGACTGATGAACCACCGCTGGCGATGGATGCTGTGCACTGCAGTGCTCGGCCTGCCCTGCCTGGCGCATTCCCAGGCGGCATGCGAGGAGGCCGCGCCGGCCCAAACCGGCTCGGCAGGACGCCCGCAGCTGGCGCAGGGCATTGCGCTGTTCGAGGCGCGCGACCTGGCCCAGGCCGAGCGTGCGCTGCAGGCTGCGCTGTTTGGCGGGCTGGCGGATCCCATGGAGCGGGCCTCCGCCCACAAGTACCTGGCCTACACCTATTGCACGCACAAGGAATGGGCGCGCTGCGAGGCCGCCTTCGACGCCGCGTTCGCCGCCCACCCCGGCTTTGCGCTGCAGGCCTACGAGACCACGGGTACGCCGTGGCGGGACGCCTACAGCCGCGCCCAGGAACGCTGGACCCAGCGCTGCCCTGCCGCCCAACGGCTGCGCGTGGCACCCGCAGCGCCCACGGCCGGCGGCTTTGCACTGAACAGCCGCGTGATCACATCGATCACCGCACTGACATCGGGCTCGGCCCCGGTGCGCTCCGCCGCACTGGCCGCACGGCCTGAGACGCCACGGACAGATCACAACCTGCGCCTGAGGGTCAGCCCCTGGGCCAACGTGCTGATCAACGGCAAGCCGTCCGGCGTCACCCCTCCCGTCGTGCTGCTCAAGCTGGCGCCAGGCTCCCACACGGTGGAACTGCGCAACCCCGGCTTCGAGAGCTATCGGCAGGTGATCCGCATCACCGACGGCCAGTCGGTGACCCTTTCCCATGACTTTGATGCCCGATGACCATGTCCATGCATATCCCTCACTCCCTCCAGCGCCTGACCCTTGCCCTTGCCGTTGCCTTCGGGCTGGCCGCCTGCGAAACCGCACCCAAGCCGGTGGAGCCCGAGCCAGCACCGCCCGTCGTGCAGGCGCCTGTCGAGCCCGTCAAGCCCGTGGACCCGGTGGTGATCAAGGAGCAGGAGCTGGTCGAGGCCATCCAGCTCTACGTGGATGGCCGCTACGAGGATGCCATCACGGCCCTGACGCCCCTGTCCACCGCGCAGGAGCTGCCGATGAGCAGCCAGGTCAAGGCGCTCAAGTACATCGCCTTCAGCCACTGCGTGGAAGGCCGCCGCAAGCCCTGCCGGCAGCACTTCGACATGGCCCTGGCCCTGGACCCCACCTTCCAGCTGACCGAGGCCGAAAAGGGCCATCCCACCTGGGGCCGGGAATTCAACAATGCCCGCGCCGCGCTGCGCAACAAGCGCCCGGCGCCCGCGCGCAAGGCCTCCTGAGGCCTGCCGAGGCCCCCGACGCTTCCTGAAAACTGCCTAGCCTAAGACTCCATGGACAAAATCGAACTCAGGGTCGTGGACCACGATGGCGTTGCGGTCGACCGCCACTGGCATGCCGTATTCGGCATGGCAGGCGGCACGATCGGACGCAGTGGCCAGAACAAGCTCATCATCTCGGATCCGGACGCTTCCGTGGCGCGCGTGCACGCCATGGTCAGGCTCGATTCCGAGGGAGCCTTTGTTGCGAACCTGAGCGAGCGTGATCCCATCTGGGTGGCAGACCAGCCCGTGCGCTCGGGCCAGGAAGTGGCCCTGACACTGGGCGCGCGCATCCGCATCGGCGCCTACACCCTGGCCGCCGTGGCGCCGGGCACCCCTTTCGAGGCACCGGCCTCGCCCGGTGCAGCCGTGCCGGCGCCTGCCAGCGCAGCATTTGCAGCGGCTGTGACGCCCTCAGCACCCTCAACGCCATCGGTTCCCTCGCCGGTCACGGCAATCCCGCAGCCACCGATCCAGCAGCCCCTCGCAGTTGACAGCCCGCTGCAGCCGCAAGCAACGGGGCCGGCAGAAGCTGCGCCACTGGCAGACGTTCTGCCTCCAGCCGCCGCCGGCATCGCCGATCCCTGGGAAGGCCTGACGGCGCTGAGCCTGGATGACATCCAGACCCCGCCTGCGCCTTCTGCCGAGAGTGCAATCCCCCCCGAGCAAGCGGCCATGGCGATGCCGCAGCCGGCCAGGCCGCAGCATCGCCCGCTGCTGATTCCCAATGATTTCGACCCCTTTGCACCGCCGCCCGAGCAGGCTCGGCAGCAGGAAGAAGGCTGGGCCGGCCTGCCCTCGCACGGCAAGGGCGAGCTGATTCAGCAGCGCCATGACGGCATGGTCCAAACGCTTCCCCTCAAGGGCCTGAGCACCGAGGCACTGCATGACGCCTCCCATACCGGCCTGCCTTCGTGCTTCGAGGCATCGCAAAAGCTCGATCCGCTCGCGCTGTTCGACCAGGGCGGCCTGCCCGCCGACGCAGCGCCGCTGCAACAGGCATCGGGCCGGGGCTCCGAGCTGGGCCAGGCCTTCAACCTGCCGCGCATGCAGCCGCCTGCGCAGCCTGCGCAGCCTGCTGCACAGGGTGCAGCGGCGCCGGCCCAGCCGGCCGGCCTGGAGCAGTCATTGGCGCCTGCGGCGCAGACACAGCAACCTGTACAGGTTCAGGCCGCACCAACTTCCGTACCAGTTGCCGTACCAGCTCCCTTACCTGCCGCTGCACCAGTTGCTGCACCGATGGCCACGGCCCCCGCTGCCGCGACGGCCCCCGAAATCCCCGCCGAGCCCGTCGTGCTCGACGGACTGCTGCCCACCAACGGGCTGGACCTGGACATCTTCCAGTCCGGCGCAGGCCAAGCTGCGCCAGCCATCGTTTCTGCCGCAAGCGCTGCCGCCGCTCCCGCCAACACCAGCTCCAGCTCCAGCGCCCACTTCAACGCAGCCTCCAGCATCCTCGGCCAGGGCGCCGCCGCCATTCCCGTCGGCACCCTGCCCTGCACCGCCGCGCCTGTCGATGCTCCGGTGCAGCCCCAGCCGGCCGCCAGCGCCGCCCACGCCGACCTGCAGGCCCTGGCCACGGCCTTCATGGAAGGCGCGGGCCTGAACCCGGCCAAGACCCATTTCGAGGTCACGCCCGAATTCATGCGCACCTTCGGCGAAGCCCTGCGCATTGCCGTGCAGGGCACCATCGACCTGCTGGCGGCGCGCTCCGAGATCAAGCGCGAGTTCCGTGCCGGCGTCACCATCATTGCCACGGGCGCCAACAATCCGCTCAAGTTCCTGCCCAATTCCGAGGGCGTGCTCATGCAGATGGTCCACCAGACCTTCCCGGGCTTCATGAAGCCGCTGCCCGCCATGCAGGACGCCTTCCAGGATCTGCACGTACACCAGCTGGCCCTGATGGCCGGCATCCGCGCCGCCTATGCCGAGGCCCTGACCCGGTTCGATCCGACCGAGCTGGAGCGCCGCACCGAAACCAACCCCGGCCTGCTGGACAAGCTGCTGACCAATGGCCGCAAGGCTGCGCTGTGGGACGACTACAAGCACAACTTCGACGTGCTGCGCCGCCATGCCGAGGACGATCTGATGGCCTTCTCGGGCCGCACCTTCGTCGAGGCCTACGAAAACGCCGAGCAGTCCGTGAAAGGCCAGCCGTGATCGCCTACCTCGACGGAGACGGCCACCGCTACAGCATCCAGGTGGCCAGCGCATCCCACAGCGGCAGGCGTTCCAGCAACGAAGACGCCATGGGCCTGATGGACCTGGGCGCCGGCGGCCTGTGCTGCACCCTGGCCGATGGGGCTGGCGGGCACGGGCATGGCGAACTTGCCGCCCAGCTCACGGTCCAGGCCGTGCTGGAGGGCTTCCGGGAGAACCCGCTGTTCGCCCCTGCCAGCCTGGCCTCCCTGATTTCCCAGGCGGAGCACCGCGTCAGCGGCCAGCAGTCCACCTCGGCCTCGCGCATGCACATGAGCGCCACCGTGGTGGTGCTGTGCATCGACCCCGGACAGGGCCGCGCCCTGTGGGCGCACTGGGGCGACTCGCGCCTGTACTGGTTCCGCGCAGGCCGCATGCACCTGCGCACCGAAGACCACAGCCTGGTGCAGCAGCTGCTGCACGCCGGCCTGTACGAAGAGAACGACCCGCGCCGCCTGCCCAACCGCAACGTCCTGGCCGGCGCCATCGGTGCCGAAGGCCAGGTGCCGCCCAGCATCCGCTCCGCCGCCGTGGCCCTGGAGCCCGGCGATGTCTTCCTGCTGTGCTCGGACGGCCTGTGGGAAGGCATGCACGAGTCGGAAATGGAGCAGCTGCTGGCCGCGAGCCAGCGCCCCGACGAATGGATACAGCGCATGGTCGGCCGCGTCGTATCCAGCGGCAATCCGCACCAGGACAACCTCAGCGCGCTGACGGTGTGGATCTGCCCGCGTGACACCAATGACTGATATCGAGACAGGAGAAGCCATGTGGAAATCGCATGCACCGCATGTACCGCAAGCGCGCCGGCAGGCGCTGCAAACGCTGGGCGCCTTGGGCCTGGGCACGGCAATGGCGACCGGCCTGGCCGGCTGCGGCTCCCTCAATCCCCTGAGCCGCGCGCCTGAAGTGGCGCCCACGGCCGTGCCCGCCGCCGTGTTCGAGGTGGTGGCCGACATGGACATCAACCCCGACCGCGAAGGCATCCCCAAGCCCGTGCTGCTGCGCATCTACGAGCTGCGCGCCTCCGCCGCCTTCGACCGCGCCGGCTTCTTCGACCTGCAGGACAAGGACGACGGCCAGCTGGGCAGCGACTTCGTGCGGCGCGAGGAATTCCTGATCGCGCCCGGCCAGCGCCAGGTGATTGAGCGCAAGGGCAACCCCGATGTGCGCGCCTTCGGCCTGTTCGCCGCCTACCGCGATCTGGAGCGCAGCACCTGGCGCGCCTCGGCCGCCGCGCCCAACTCCGTGGAGCTGCGCAGGCGCTGGTGGGGCATGGGCTCCACCGAAAAGCTGCAGCCCGTGCGCTACCAGGTGCACCTGACCCGCGAGGAGGTCACCGTGCGCATCCAACCCGCATCCCAATAAACGCACATCTATCCACCATGGTCTGGCAACGCAAAGTCATCTGGGCCGAAGGCATGTTCCTTCGGCCCCAGCACTTCCAGCAGCAGGAGCGCTTCCTGTTCCGGCAACTGCAGTCGCGCAGCCTGCCGGGACAGCCCTTTTTCTGGGGCTTCTCGGAACTGGAGCTGGACACCGATCTGCTGCGCATGGGCAAGCTGGGCATACGCTCGGCACACGGCGTGCTGCCCGACGGCACGCCGTTCCAGCTGCCGGGCGACGACGAGGCGCCCACCCCGCTGGACATCGGCAAGGACCTCAAGGACGTGGTGGTGCACCTGGCCCTGCCGCTGCGCCGCCTGTCGGGCAGCGAGGTCACCTTTGGCGAAGGCACGCAAAGCCCCGCGCGCTATCTCAGTGACGTGACCGAAGTGGCGGACAGCAACGACGTCGGCGCCCAGCCCGCCGAGGTGCAGCTGGGCCGGCTGCGCCTGAGCCTGCGCCCCGCCCACGAGCTGACCGAAGGCTGGGTCAGCCTGCCCGTGGCCCATGTGGTCGAGCGCCAGGCCAGCGGAGGCGTGCTGCTGGAGCCCGGCTTCATTCCCACCGTGGTCAACAACGGGCCCAGCTCGGTGCTCAACACCTTCTGCAAGGAAATCCACGGCCTGCTGCGCCAGCGCGGCGAGGTTCTGGCCCAGCGCATGATCCAGCCCGAGCGCGGCGGCATCGGCGAGGTCGGCGACTTCCTGCTGCTGCAGCTCATCAACCACTGGACGGGCGCCGCCCAGCACTGGGTGCGCACCGGCAGCATCCATCCCGAGCGCCTGTTCGAGGAACTGCTGCGCCTGGCCGCCGAGCTGACCACCTTCGACCACGAGCGCCGCCGCCCCGAGGTGCTGCCCGCCTACGACCATGACGACCAGCGGCGCAGCTTTCCGCCACTGATGCTGGAGCTGCGGCGCAGCCTGTCCTCGGTGCTGGAGCAAAACGCCATCCAGATCCCGCTGCACGACCGCCAGTACGGCGTGCGCGTGGCGCTGATCCCGTCCACCGAGCTGCTGACCACCTGCGACTTCGTGCTGGCCGCCCATGCCCAGACCACGCCGGAATTCCTGCGCACCCACTTCCCCACCCAGACCAAGCTGGGCCCGGTGGAGCGCATACGCGACCTGGTGAACCTGCACCTGCCCGGCGTCACGCTGCGGCCGCTGCCCATCGCCCCGCGCGAGATCCCCTACCACGCGGGCTACAACTATTTCGAGGTGGACACCACGCACGACCTGTGGAACCAGCTGCAAAGCTCCGGCGGCCTTGCCATGCACGTCTCCGGTGAATTCCCCGACCTGCAGCTGGAGTTCTGGGCCATCCGCCGCTGACGGCGCGACGCATCTTCCGACATGAACAGTTCCAACATCAGCCACCAAATGCCCTGGGGGAGAGACGGCGACGCGGGCCGTGCCGAAGGCGCAGCCAGCGCCTCGCCCGCGCCTGCCGGCCAGGAGCCGCTGCGCTCCAACCTGCCCGACGTGGTCAGCGGCGGCAACCCGCTGGTGGCCGCCGCCAACCAGCTGCTGAACCTCATCCCCCAGATCCGCGCCATGGTCACCAACGAAGACCCGCGCGCGCTGCAGCAGCTGCTGCTCGAACACATACGCGAGTTCGAGCAGCGTGCCGGCGCCAGCGGCGTGCCCATGGAAACCATCATCGGCGCACGCTACTGCATCTGCACCGTGCTCGACGAAACCGCCGCCCAGACGCCCTGGGGAAGCGCAGGTATCTGGCCTCACTACAGCCTGCTCGTGGCCCTGCACAACGAAACCTGGGGCGGCGAGAAGTTCTTCCAGCTGCTGGCCCGGCTGGTGCAGACGCCGCACCAGCACATCGACCTCATCGAGCTGCTGTACTACTGCGTGATGCTGGGCTTCGAAGGCCGCTACCGCGTGATCGACAACGGCCGCGCCCAGCTGGAGACGCTCAAGGCGCGCCTGCTGCAGCTCATCGAATCGACGCGCGGCGACCGCAGCAGCCTGCTGTCCGTGCACTGGCGCGGCGTGCAGCGCCTGGCCTCGCCGCCCTGGGCCATGGTGCCGCTGTGGGTGGCGGCAGCCATCACGCTGCTGCTGGCGTTCTTCATCTACCTGTGGTTCAGCTACCGGCTGTCCAACAGCTCGGATGATCTGTTCGCCGCCATCAACGAGATCCGGTTCCCGCGCACCTCGGCGGCTGCCACCGTGGCCACCATCAAGCCGCGGCTGCGGCAATTCCTGGAGCCCGAAATCCGCGAAGGCCTGGTCAGCGTGCGCGACGAAGCCGACCGCAGCACCGTCATCCTGCGCGGCGACGGCCTGTTCGACCCGGCTGCCACCGTCGTCAAGCCCCGCTACGTGCAGGTCATCCACCGCGTGGCCGCGGCGCTGGACGAAGTGCCGGGCAAGGTCATCGTCAATGGCTACACCGACAACCTGCCCATACGCACGGCGCGCTTCCCGTCCAACTGGAACCTGTCGCAGGAGCGCGCCCAGGCCGTGTCCCAGATGCTGGGCGGCTCGCTGCGCGACCGCCAGCGCCTGCATGCCGAGGGCCGTGCCGACAGCGACCCCGTCGCCCCCAACAACACGGCCGAAGGCCGGGCGCTGAACCGGCGGGTGGAAATCGTCCTGCTGGTCGCGCCCCAGCAGCGTGACCAGCAACTGCAGGCCCTGCCTGCCGCACCCGAGACCAGGAACTGACCCCCATGATCCGTCGCATCGCCTCATGGCTGTTCAACCGCTACATGCTGGAGCTTCTGGGCCTGGTGGCCCTGAGCCTGCTCATCTGGTTCGTCGGCCCCCTCGTCTTCATCCAGCCCTACCAGCCGCTGGGCAGCCCCACCGTGCGCTGGTGGTTGATCGCCGGCCTGTTCATCCTCTGGTTCCTGCGCCTGCTGCTGAAATGGTGGCGCGCACAGCGCATGAACGAGCACCTCATGACCGGCCTGTCCCGCCTGACCTCGCCGCGCGAGGCGGACGGCACGCCCGCTGCCGGCTCCGAGGAAGTGGCCGAGCTGGAGTCCCGCTTCAAGGAAGCCCTGGACACGCTGAGCAAGACCCGCTTCGGCCAGACCGAAGGCGGCCTGTTCGGGCGCTGGAACAAGCGCTACATCTACCAGCTGCCCTGGTACCTGATCATCGGCTCGCCGGGTTCGGGCAAGACCACGGCCCTGATCAACTCGGGGCTGGACTTCCCGCTGGCGGCCCAGTTCGGCAAGCGCGCCATCCCCGGCATGGGCGGCACACGCAACTGCGACTGGTGGTTCACCGACCAGGCCGTGCTGCTGGACACGGCCGGCCGCTACACCACCCAGGAAAGCGATGCGGAGCAGGACAAGGCTGCCTGGAAGGGCTTCATGCAGCTGCTCAGGCGCTTTCGCGGACGCCAGCCGGTCAACGGCGTCATCGTCACGCTCAGCGTGCAGGAACTGCTCAGCAGCAGCGATACCGAGCGTGCCCAGCTGGCCCAGCTGATCGGCCTGCGCCTGAGCGAGCTGTGCGAGGAGCTGACCATCCGCTTTCCCGTCTACGTGCTGGTCACCAAGAGCGACCTGCTGGCGGGCTTCAACGAGTTCTTCGGGGCCATGAGCCGCGAGGAGCGCGCCCAGGTCTGGGGCTTCACCTACCCCTATGACGAAAAGACCCAGCGCTCGCCCGCCAGCGACCCGCAGGCCGCCAGCGCCCTGTACATGCAGGAGTTCGACGCCCTTGTCGCCCAGATCAACCGCCTGCTGCCCCAGCGGCTGATGACCGAGCCCGATCTTGCGCGCCGCAGCCTGCTCTACGCACTGCCCCAGCAGTTTGCCGGCCTCAAGGACGTGGTGCGCGACACGCTGGATGCGGCGTTCTCCGCCTCGCGCTTCAAGGAAAAACCGCTGCTGCGCGGCGTCTACTTCACCAGCGGAACGCAGGAGGGCATGCCCTTTGACCGCGTAATGTCGGCCCTGTCGCGCCGCTTTGCGCTGCGCGGCCGCCTGCCGGCCGATGCCGTGCCCCAGCAGGGCCGCAGCTACTTCCTGGAGTCGCTGTTCAAGGACGTGATGTTCAACGAGTCCGGCCTGACCGGGCGCAACGCCAAGAAAGAGCGCCAGCTGCGCCTGATGCAGGCCGCCGGCCTGTGCGCCCTGCTGCTGGCCCTGGGCGGCGCGGCCCTGGCCTGGACGCTGAGCTACGAGAACAACCAGCGCTACCTGAACGAAGTGGCCGACAACGCCGGCACGCTGCGCCAGGCCGTGGAGGAATCCAAGGCCACCGATCCCGACAACGTGGTCGCCCTGGTGCCCATGCTCAACCACGCGGCGCGCGTGGCGCAGAGCAGCCGCTTCGAGGAATCAGCCCCGCTGGGCTGGCGCTGGGGCCTGCTGCAGGTGCCCAAGGTGCAGACGGCCGCCCACGCCACCTACCTGCGCCTGCTGGAAGACGCCTGGCTGCCGCGCCTGAGCAGCCATGTCGCGCGCTCGCTGCGCCAGGTCAGCACCGGCAGCCCCGAGGCCAGCTACGAAACGCTCAAGGCCTATCTCATGCTCTACGAGCCCGACCACTTCGACGCCACCTTCGTCAAGGCCTGGCTGCGCAGCGATTGGGAAAACACCCTGCCCCAGCATCTGGTGCAGGCCGGCCTGGTGGACCAGCTGTCCGAGCACCTGGACCGCCTCATCGACGGCCGCGTGGTGGTCTCCGCCCAGCCCATCGACGCCAACCTGGTCGCCGAAGTGCGCCAGCGCCTGGCCCAGATGTCGCCCGCCCAGCGTGCCTACAGCCGCCTCAAGCAGCTGCTGAACACCGGCGACAAGCTGCCGCCCGACTTCAGCGTGGTGCGTGCCAGCGGACCCGAGGCGCCCCAGGTCTTTGCGCGTGCCAGCGGCAAGCCGCTCACCCAGGGCATCAGCGGCCTGTTCACCTATGACGGCTACCACGGCCTCTTCCTGCACGAGCTGCCCAAGGTCACCACCTTGCTGGCCAAGGAGGAAACCTGGGTGCTGGGCCAGGCCGAAGGCCGGCGCAGCGTGGCCCAGGAAGTGCTCACGGGCCAACTGGCCAACGAGGTCAAGCGCCTGTACCTGATGGAGTACGCGCGCCTGTGGGAAACCTTCCTGGCCGACATCCGCCCCATACGCACGGCCTCGCTGGAGCAGGCCGGCGAGCAGGCCCGCCTGTACTCGTCCGCCAACTCCAGCCTGGAGCAGTTCATCCGCGCCGTGGCCCGCGAGACCACGCTCGCCCGCCGCCCGGACCAGCAGGAAGGCGGCAGCTCGGGCAGCACCAGCAGCTGGCTGGGCGAGAAACTGCAGCGCATCCGCGAGGAACAGCACCAGCTCAGCCGCCTGACCGGCAAGCCGCTGAACGTGGGCGGCATGCTGGCCACCGGCACGCTGGAGGCCGACATCGTGGACTTCCGCTTCCGCGAATACCGGCGCCTTGCCACCAGCAACGGCTCGGGCCCGGCGCCCATCACCGCCAGCCTGCAGGTGCTCAACGAGGCGGCGGCCGTCATCGCCTCGGCGCGCCAACAGGTGATCCAGGGCGGCGGCGTGCCTCCCTCGCTGAGCGGCACGCTGGAGAAGGTGCGCTCGGAGGCCAAGCGCGTGCCGCCTCCGCTCAACAGCATGTACGAGGCCCTGGCCACCTCCACCTCGTCCTTCGTGGGAAGCAGCGTGCGCAGCACGCTGGGCGGCAACCTCAACGCCACCATCGGCGACTTCTGCCGCCGTGCCATCCTGGGCCGCTACCCCTTCACGCGCAGCGCCACGCGCGACGTGACCACGGACGACTTCGCCCGCCTGTTCGCCACCGGCGGCACCATGGACGAGTTCTTCCGCACCCAGCTGCAGACCATGGTGGACATCTCCACCGTGCCCTGGACCTTCAAGCAGGGTGTGGACGGCACGCCGGTGGGGGGCTCTGCCTCGCTGGCCGCCTTCCAGCGCGCGGCCTCCATCCGCGACGTGTTCTTCCGCGCAGGCGGCAACACGCCCGGCATCCGGCTGGAGATCAAGCCGCTGGACATGGACGCCTCCATCTCCCAGATGGTGCTGGACGTGGACGGCGAGATCGTGCGCTACCAGCACGGCCCGCAAATCCCCAAGGCCGTCTCCTGGCCCGGCACGCGCGGCACCGGCCAGGCCCGGCTGCAGATCACGGCCGCCGGCGCGCAGAACACCGGCATCGTGACCGAAGGCCCCTGGGCCCTGCACCGCCTGTTCGACCGCGCCCAGATCCTGCCGGGCAACTCGCCCGAGCGTTTCACGGCCATCTTCACCATCGACGGGCGCAAGCTGCGCATGGAAGTCACCACCAGCAGCGTTCTCAACCCATTCCGGCTCAAGGCCATGGAGGAATTCGAATGTCCGGACCGGCTGTGAACGCCATGACTGTCCAGCGGCCCTGCGCCGCCTGGTGGGGCAAGCTGCCCAGCCAGGGCGATTTCGTCGGCCGGCGCATGCCCCACGCACTGACCATGCGCTGGGACGAATGGCTGCGCAACGGCATGGACCAGTTGCGCAGCGATGCGGCCGACGGCTGGTCCACGCGCTTCGTGCACTCGCCGCTGTGGTTCTTCCTGTGCCCTGCCTCCATCCTGGGCCAGTCCATGGTGGGCGTGATCGGACCCAGCTCCGACCGCATCGGCAGGCTCTTTCCGCTGGCCATCATGGCCACGGTGGACGGCAGCTCCGGCATACCGGCGTCGGACCAGGACATCGAACGCTTTCTGAGCGGCGCACGCGATGCGCTCATCGACGCGCGACGCCTGCCCCTGTCGGCCCAGCAGCTCGACGAGCGGCTGGCCACCCTGCAATGGCCGTTCCAGCAGGAGCGCAGCGCGCCGGACAGCACCTCCATCCACAGCCTGCTGGCGGACCTTGACATGGGCGCCTCGCAAGGCAACGCCGCGCGCCTGCCGCGCATGGACTGGCGCGCCTGCATGCGCCCGGGCTCCACCACCTCCGTCTGGTGGATCTCGGCCACGCCGCGCCACGCACCTGACGAAGTGGTCCAGCACGAAGTGCTGCACCGCCGCCTGTTCACCCGCCTGTTCAAGGGCGCCTGAACCCGCATAGAGCGCACTGCCCCTGCACACCAAACCCCAAGCCACATCGAATCCCGCCCATGGCCAATATCCAGGACCTGCTGACCGAGACCGCCGCCGAGCCCCCCTGCGGCCCGGACCTCACCTATGACAACGACTTCCAGTCCATGGAAAGCGCTGCCCAGGGCAAGGTCGAACAGCAGTTCGGCGACACCGTCATCCCCGCCGAGCCACCGGACTGGCGCGACGTGGAGCGCCAGGCCTCGGCCCTGATGCAGCGCACCAAGGACCTGCGCGTGGCCGTGCTGCTGTGCCGTGCCTGGACCATCCTGCACGGCCTGCCCGGCACGCTGCAGGGCCTGCAGCTGTGCGCCGCCCTGCTGGAGCGCCACTGGGAGCATGTCCACCCCCTGCCCGAGGACGGCGACGACTACTTCATGCGCATGAACGCCCTGGGCACCCTGTCGGACGTGACGGGCTTTGTGCGCGACCTGCGCAACGCCGACTTCCTGCGCGGCGCCCTGGGCCAGATCAGCGTGCGCGACGCCGAACTGATGGCCAGGGGCAACGTGCCCGAGGACCTGCCGCACCTGACCGCCGACGAGCTGCGCATGGCCTCGGCCCGCGCACATGCCGAGGGCCACGAAACCCTGCTGGCCGTCACCCCCGCGCTGCAGGAACTCGACCGGATCCGCGCCTGCTGCGAACAGCACCTGCCCAGCCACCAGCAGCCCGAGCTCGACGGCCTGCGCCAGCTGCTGCTGGCCCTCGGTCAATGGCTGCCCCAGTCCACAGGCGACGCCGACACGGCCGCTGAAACCGATCCGGCCGCACAGGCCGGCACCGGGGACGGCCTGGCATCCCAGCCCGCGCCCGGCACCCCCCACACCCCGGCACGCAACCGCGAACAGGCGATTGCCCAGTTGCTGGAAATCGCCGCCTTCGTGGAGCGCACCGAGCCCTCCAACCCCGCCCCCCTGCTCATCCGCCGCGCCGCCCGCTTCATGCGCATGGGCTTCATGGACATCCTGCGCGAACTGTCGCCCGACAGCCTGGCCCAGGTGGAAGTGATCACGGGCGCCCACCTGCAGGAGCAGCAGACATGAGGGCCACCGCCAAGAACGAGGCGCTGTTTAAACGAAAGGATGCAAGCAATGCTTGAAGTCGACAAGAACGGGATGGTGATCAACAACGCACGCATCCTGCCGCGACGCACCACGGCCATTGAGCGCGCGGCCATGCCCACGGTCCGAGGGATCATCGTCCACCAGACGGGTTCCTCCACGGAGCAGGCTGTTTTCAACAGCTACCTGGTCCCTGGCGCCAACGGGGCGCACTTCCTCATCAGCAAGCAGGGCACGATCTACCAGACAGCTTCGCTGTATCGGCGGACCAACCACGTTGGCAATGTGCGCGCACGCTGCCTGGCAGAGCATCGGTGTACTGCAGCGGAGATCAAGCAGTACAGCAAGAGCGGCCCCAAGGCTATTAGCCGCACAGAGATGACCAAGAGCGTCCCTGAGCGCTACCCCTCCAACCTGGACAGCATCGGCATTGAAATCGTTGGCATCGCGTCGTTGCCTCCGAGCAAAAAGATGCCCCCGAATCTCACGCCCAAGAAGCAGCAGGAGTTCATCAACGAAAACGCCGTCTACGAGGCAGTGAACGGGCCTCAGCAAAGCGCGTTGAGCTATCTGGTGGAAGAGCTGAAGAACAGCCTGCAGATTCCGGGAACCGAAATTCATCGCCACCCGGCAGTCAGCTACAAGAACGTTACCGAAGCGGAGACCGCGACATGGCAATGAAATGGTGTCTCGCCGTAGCGTTTGGCTTCGCCGTGGCGGCCTTTGCGGATACACGCTCCAAGCCCGTCATAGAGCGCATCACGATCCCGGTCAGCGCCGCCAAAAGCGAAGATCCGAATATCCATTGCGATTCACTGCGCATTGACGAAAAGCGTGTGCGCTATTTCCTGCGCCACGCCAGGCCCAGCAGCCAGTTCAATTACGCGCGTGCCTATGAAACCGGTAGTTGCAGCGCCAGTGCCGTCGTGCGCTTCAAGGGTGGCCGCGAATTCCGGCTGGCCATCGATGACGGCACCGGCTGGGGAACCACAGAGAGCAAACGCTCTGTGTCCTACCTCTATTGCGAAGCCTGCACTGATCTGCTGGAGCCGGACTTCGACTTCAAGGAGCCAGCGTCCCCATGACATCTGCGCCTTTCCACGGCTTTGACCGTTTCCAAACGGCCTCTTGCGCCCTCAGCCCTTCGGTCCGCCGCAAGGCGGGACTCCAGGCTTTTTACTTCTGCGACCTATTTTTTTCTTGAAAGGAACACCCGCATGTCGCTCACCAAAACCGGCAAGAGTGGTCAGAAATTCATCGCGCGCAACCGTGCGCCGCGCGTGCAGATCGAGTACGACGTCGAGATCTACGGTTCGGAAAAGAAGGTGCAGATCCCCTTCGTGATGGGCGTGCTGGCCGATCTGTCGGGCAAGCCCGTCGATCCGCTGCCCGAGATCGCCGACCGCAAGTTCCTGGAAATCGACATCGACAACTTCGATGCGCGCATGAAGTCCATCAAGCCCCGCGTCGCCTTCCAGGTGGACAACACGCTGACGGGCGAGGGCAAGCTCAACATCGACCTGAGCTTCGAGAGCATGGAGGACTTCTCCCCCGCCGCCATCGCGCGGCGCGTGGGCGCGCTCAACTCGCTGCTGGAGGCACGCACCCAGCTGCACAACCTGCTGTCCTACATGGACGGCAAGCAGGGCGCCGAGGAGCTGATCGGCAAGGTGCTCAAGGACCCTGCGCTGCTCAAGTCGCTGGCCGCCGCGCCCAATATCACTGCCCCGCAGGCCTCGGGCCCTGCATCCGAGGCTTGAGGCAGCACATCAGGAAGGCAAGCACGTCATGAATACCGCAACCCAACTCGAACAATCGACCCAGGCGCTGGCCGGCAGCGAATTCGGCAGCCTGCTGCAAAAGGAATTCAAGCCCAAGACCGACCAGGCCCGCGAAGCCGTGGAAGCGGCCGTGCAGACGCTGGCCCAGCAGGCCCTGGGCTCGGCGATCACGCTGTCCAACGATGCCTACCAGACGGTGCAGGCCATCATTGCCGAGATCGACCGCAAGCTGTCCGAGCAGATCAACCGCATCATCCACCACGACGACTACCAGAAGCTCGAAGGCGCCTGGCGCGGCCTGCACCACCTGGTGACCAACACCGAGGTGGACGAGATGCTCAAGATCCGCGTCATGAACATCTCCAAGAAGGAGCTGCACCGCAACATGCGCCGCTTCAAGGGCGTGGGCTGGGACCAGAGCCCCGTCTTCAAAAAGGTGTACGAAGAGGAGTACGGCCAGTTCGGCGGCGAGCCCTTCGGCTGCCTGGTGGGCGACTACCACTTCGACCACAGCCCGCCGGACGTGGAGCTGCTCGGTGAAATGGCCAAGGTGGCTGCCGCGGCCCACTGCCCCTTCATCTCGGGCGCGGCGCCCGCCATCATGCAGATGGAATCCTGGCAGGAGCTGGCCAACCCGCGCGACCTGACCAAGATCTTCACCAACACCGAGTACGCCGCGTGGCGCAGTCTGCGCGAGTCCGACGACGCCAAGTACATCGGCCTGGCCATGCCCCGCTTCCTGGCACGCCTGCCCTACGGCGCGCGCACCAACCCGGTCGATGAATTCGATTTCGAGGAAGAAACCGACAGCGGCGACCACGGCAAGTACTGCTGGGCCAACTCGGCCTACGCCATGGCGGTCAACATCAACCGCTCGTTCAAGTACTACGGCTGGTGCACCTCCATCCGCGGCGTGGAATCGGGCGGCGCGGTGGACAACCTGCCGGCCCACACCTTCCCCACCGACGATGGTGGCGTGGACATGAAGTGCCCCACGGAAATCGCCATCAGCGACCGCCGCGAGGCCGAGCTCGCCAAGAACGGCTTCATGCCCCTGGTGCACCGCAAGAACTCGGACGTGGCCGCCTTCATCGGCGCCCAGTCGCTGGCCAAGCCCGCCGAGTACTACGACTCCGACGCCACGGCCAATGCCAACCTGTCGGCGCGCCTGCCCTACATGTTCGCCTGCTGCCGCTTCGCGCACTACCTCAAGTGCATCGTGCGCGACAAGATCGGCTCCTTCCGCGAGCGCACCGACATGGAGCGCTGGCTCAACGACTGGATCATGAACTACGTGGACGGCGACCCGGCCAACTCCTCGCAGGAAACCAAGGCCCGCAAGCCCCTGGCCGCCGCCGAGGTGCAGGTGCAGGAAGTCGAGGGCAACCCCGGCTACTACACCTCCAAGTTCTTCCTGCGCCCCCACTACCAGCTGGAAGGCCTGACGGTGTCGCTGCGCCTGGTGTCCAAGCTGCCTTCCGTGAAGCAGGGCGCGAAGTAAGACTGTCCGTCCACCTGGCTCCTGGTGCCGACACGCTCGCACCAGGGCCAGGCCCCATAACAAGAAACAGGCCTGGAGAAGCTTTCCCCTCCAGGACCCAACTCAGAGAGGCTTTTCATGCCCTGGAATGTAGACAACGCCGTCGCCACCCTGCAGACCAATGCCCGCGCCAGTTCTGCCGGCTACTGCGCGCGCTATGTGCGCGATGCGATCGGCGCTGGCGGCATCGCACTGCAGCGCACGCGTGATGCCAAGGACTACGGCACCAGCCTGGTGGCCGCCGGCTTCACACGCTACGACGCCATGCCCGAAGGTGGCTACAAGAAAGGCGATGTGGCGGTGATGCAGGGCTTCACCTCATCGCCCGCCGGCCACATGCAGATGTTCGACGGAAGCGTCTGGATCTCGGACTTCAAGCAGAACGGCTTCTGGGCAGGCCCCGGCTACCGCACCCACAAGCCCGCTTTCAAGATCTACCGCCATCCCTGATGCGCCTGATGCGCCCATTGAGCCACGCCATGAACGCCTGTTCCAAAACCTTCTTCACCCTGCTGCTGGCCGGCACGGCCTGCGCCACGGTGCAAGCCGCACCTGCCACGGCAGCGGACATCACCACCCTGTTCACCGACGCCCTGCATTGCCGCATCGAGTTTCCCGATGGCCGCGACGAAGCGCTCGCCCAGCGCCTGCGCGCGCAGGGCGTGACCGTGGTGGACCGCGCGCCCGGCGAAAGCCTGGACCTGCTCTACCTGTTTGCCACGCCGCTGGAGATCGATGGCACGCAGGTGTCCTCCATCACCGTGCGCGGCGGCAGCGGCAGCATTGTCGCGGCGCGCGCCACGGGCAGCCTGCAGGCGCTGGTCCAGCGCACCAAGGCCCGACCGCAGGCGCGCAGCAGCTGGAACCTGGAAGGTTTCGGCGAACTGCCCGCCCAGTACGCACGCGCCATGCCGCTCAGAAAGGGCGTGGACGAGACGCCACCGCGCATCGTCATCGGCCATGTGGCCGGCGAGGCGCCCGACGCCGTGCGCTGGGGCTGCCGCTCCTACGACGACTGACCGGGGCGCAGCCGCACCCCGCCCCTCTCTTTTTCCTGCGTTTTCACCATGCCCCTGCCCAGCTTCACCTCACAGCTTTCCCTGGACGAGCAACTCAAGGCCCTGAAGGACCAGATCCGCCAGGCCCCGGCCTCGGCGCCCCTGCGCGTCTACTACTTCCAGCTGCTGTGCGTGCTGGGCGAATGGCAAAAGGCGCTGGAGCAGTTGCAGCTGTGCGCGCAGCTCGACCCTTCGTGCGAGCCCATGGCGCGCGCCTACCGCGAGGCCATCCGCTGCGAGGTGCTGCGCGCCGAGGTCTTCGCCGGCAAGAAAAAGCCCTTTCTCATGGGCGAGCCCGCGCAATGGCTGGCCTGCCTGATCGACGCCCTGGCCCATGAAGGAGCGGCCGCCCAGGACCTGCGCGCCCGCGCCCTGGACGAAGCGCCCGCCACGGCCGGCCACATGGGCGAGCACCGCTTCGAATGGCTGGCCGACAGCGATACCCGCCTGGGGCCCGTGTGCGAGCTGCTGGCCCACGGCAGCTACTACTGGCTGCCCTTCGACGCCATTGCACAGATCGGCTTCGAGCCCGTGCAGGACCTGCGCGACCTGATCTGGCTGCCCTGCGAGGTCACGCTGCGCGAGGGCGGCGCGCTGCAGGGCTTCATGCCTGCGCGCTATCCGCTGGCGCCCGGCGATGACGACGCCGTCCGCATGTCGCGCCGCACGCAGTGGAGCCCGCTGGACACAGATGCCTCCGATCCTGACGAATCCGCAGGCCACGTCGCCGGCCACGGCCAGCGCACCTGGGTCACCGACTCCGAGGACTTTCCCATGCTGCAGGTGCGCCAGCTGGCGCTGAGCACCGCCACGCGATGACGGAGCAGGCCATGCACGGAACAGTCGCCCCCGCGTCCCCGCAAGCCCTGCGCTGCCCGTTCTTGCTGCTGGCTGCCTTGCTGTATCTGGGCCCGTGGCCTGCATCGGCCTCCAGCCACGGCCCGGCCAATGCCCTGCGCTGCGGCTGGTTCGACAATCCCACGCCCGCCAATGCCTCGCTGACCGATCGCGATACCGACTGGACCGTTGGCGTGCAGGGCGGCCATCAGGCCCAGGGTGACTGGCCCCGCTTTGCAAACCGTGACTGGTTGCGTACCGGCCATGGCAGCCACGGCTATGGCTGCGCCTGCATGAAGGTGTCCACCGATGACAAGGAGCAGATCGTTCAGATCTTCTCTGCCCGTTCGCGCCCTCTTTCCGCCTGCCGCCAAGACCCGGCGTTGAAGGCGAAGGAGCCCGTGACCCCCCTGGCGGCTGCCCGGCCGGCCGGTTCCTGAAGAAACAAGCCATGCGCCCCAGTCCCCTCAACCCCATGCCCACGCTGCGCACGCGCCAGAACCAGGCGACCGCAGCCAAGGACCGGCTGCAGCCCGCCCTGCTGGACCGGCTGACCGACCATGAGCCCCATCTGCGCACCGAGCGGCCCGATGCGGTCTTCGTGAACGAATCCCGCCTGCGCGAGGCCCTGCTGCGCGACCTGGGCTGGCTGCTCAATGCGCGCGATGCCTGGGACCACGTGGAGATGGAGGGGCTGGAGCATGTGCAGCGCTCGGTCATCAACTACGGCATGCCGCCGCTGGCCGGCCAGCTGCTGTCCGAGCTGGACTGGGGCCATGTGGAACGCAGCATCCGCGAAAGCATCCTGGCCTTCGAGCCGCGCATCCTGCCCAAGACGCTGGCCGTGACGCTGCTGGCCTCCACCGAGCAGCTCAACCACCACAACACGCTGCAGTTCGAGATCCGCTGCCAGTTCTGGTCCATGCCCTATCCGCTGGAGCTGCTGCTCAAGACCAGCCTGGACCTGGAGACGGGCCAGGTCTCGCTGCAAAACCTCAGGGCCTGAGCCCGGACGCCGCCACACACACCATGAATCCCCGCCTCGTCGAGTACTACAACCGCGAACTGGCCTATCTGCGCGAGCTGGGCGCCGAGTTCGCTGCCGCCTTTCCCAAGGTCGCGGGCCGTCTTTCGCTGCACGACACCGATGTGGCCGACCCCTATGTGGAGCGCCTGCTGGAGGGCTTCAGCTTTCTGAGCGCACGCATCCAGCTGAAGATGGACGCGGAGTTCCCGCGCCTGTCCCAGCGCATGCTGGAAATGGTCTGCCCCCATTACCTGGCGCCCACGCCATCCATGGTGGTGGTCCAGCTCAAGCCCAGTGCCAAGGAAGGCAACCTGGTCGATGGATTCACCCTGCCCTCGGGCAGCGTGCTGCGCACCCACAAGGTGCAGGAAGAGCAGACCATCTGCGATTTCCGCACCGGCGGGCCGCTGACGCTGTGGCCGCTGGAGATACGCCAGGCCCGCCTGGGCGGCCCGGCGCTGGACCTGCCCCATGCGCTGGTGCCCCAGCTGGGCGAGGCCGGCGGCCACCTGCGGCTGCAGCTGGCCACGCTGGATGCCTCGCAGTGCATGCAGGTGGCGCTGGACCAGCTGTGGGTGTACATCCATGCGGGCGACGTCGTAGCTTCCCATCTGCAGGAGCTCATCCACACGCAGACGCTGGCCATCGTGGTCCACCACCCGCAGGACCCGCGCCAGGTCTGGGACGTGCTCCCGCCCGATGCGCTGCGCGCCGAGGGCCATGACAGCGAACAGGCCCTGATTCCCTATTCGCACCGCGCCTTCCAGGGCCACCGGCTGCTGCACGAGTACTTCGCGTTTCCCGCGCGGCAGCGGTTCTTCTCGATCAACGGCCTGTCGCGCAGCATGCGCCGCATTGCCCACGACGGCGTGGGCATCACGCTGCTGCTGCGCCGCGCCGCGCCCACGCTGGAGCCGCAGATCGACGCGGCCAAGCTGCTGATGCACTGCATTCCGGCCATCAACCTGTTCGAGTACACGGCGGACCGCCTGCACGTGGCCTCCAACGTGCACGAATACCACGTCGTTGCCGACCGCATGCGGCCGCTGGACTTCGAGGTCTACGGCGTGCAGGCCGTCACCGGGCACCACGAAGGCAAGACGCAGGACCGTGAATTTGCGCCGCTGTACGCATCCACTCACGGCCTGCACTCCACCGAGCAGGCCTACTTCACCACGCGGCGCGAGCCCCGGCTGTTTTCCGAACGCAGCCTGCGCAGCGGCCCGCGCACGCAGTACCTGGGCTCGGAAGTCTTCATCTCGCTGGTGGACCAGCGCGAGGCGCCGTTCTCCGACGAGCTCAAGCAACTGTCCATGCATACCCTGTGCACCAATCGCGACCTGCCCCTGCTCATGCGCGTCAACCAGCCGGGCGGCGACTTTGCCCTTCAGGAGTCGGCACCGGTGGACTGGGCCCGTGTCATCGCCGGCCCCAGCGCCCCGATACCGGCCGTGGCCGATGGCGGCCTCACCTGGCGGCTGATCTCCCACCTGAGCCTGAACTACCTGGCCATGACCGACCTGTCCGACGAGGAAGGCGCGGCCACGCTGCAAGAGCTGCTGCGCCTGTACCTGGACCTGGGCAACCACCAACTGGCCGGACAGATCGCCGCCATCCAGGGCATGCGCATCGAACCCATCACGCGCCGCCTGCCCCAGCACCGCCAGCTCGTCTACGGGCGCGGCGTGGGCGTGCACCTGAGCGTGGACGAGCCGGCCATGGCCGGTGTCAGCCCCTGGCCCCTGGCCAACATGCTGGAGCGGTTCTTTGCCCGCCACGTGGGCGTCAACAGCTTCACCGAGCTGCAGCTGCACTCTCGCCAGCGCGGCCCCGTCGCGCACTGGGCGCCACGCCCCGGACAACGGCCCGGCATATGAGCAACGCCGCGCACGCTCCCCTTGCCCAGCCGGTGCCCGATCAGGACCCGGAGCTGCCCACCGTGCAGGCGAACGCGTCCGAGGACGCTCGGGCGCGCCTGTTCTGGCAGCGCCTGAGCGCCAGGCCCTACCAGTTCGACCTGATGCACAGCCTGCGCTACCTGCAGGCGCGCCACCCCGGCCTGCCGCGCCTGGGCCAGGCCACGCGCCCCAAGGACGAACCGCTGCGCCTGGGCCAGGACCCGTCGCTGGCCTTCGCGCCCGCCACCATCGCCGAGATCCTGCCCTCGCGCGCCGGCGAGCCCGAGCGCATGACGGTCTGGAACTTCGGCCTCTACGGCCCCAACGGACCGCTGCCCACGCACATCACCGAATACGTGCGCGAGCGCCTGCGCCAGCATGACGACGCCACGCTGGCGCGTTTTTCAGACATCTTTCACCACCGCATGCTGCTGCTGCTGTTCCGCGCCTGGTCGGACGCCCAGCCCACGGCATCGCTGGACCGCCCCGGCGAGGACCCCTTCGGCCGCTACATAGACAGCTTCATCGGCACCGGCCTGCCCAGCCAGCGCACACGCGACGACGTGCCCGACCACGCCAAGCGCTTTATGGCCGGCCACCTGACCCGCTGGACACGCAATCCCGAAGGCCTGTGCCAGGCCCTGTCGCACTACTTCCAGATCCCCGTGCGGCTGGAAGAAAACTGCCTGCACCACCTGGAGCTGGAACCCGGGCAGCAGACCCGGCTGCAAAGCCGCCCCTGCAACTCGCGCCTGGGAGTGGATGCCGTCGTGGGCTCGCGCGTGCCCGATGCGCAAAGCAAGTTCCGCCTGGTGCTCGGCCCGCTGGGCCTGGAGCAGTACCAGCAGCTGCTGCCCCAGGCCGCACTGTTCCAGACCCTGGTGGACTGGGTGCGCAACTACCTGGGCATCGAATACGCCTGGGACTATGTGCTGGTACTGCGCCGCCAGGAAGTGCCTGCCGCCCGGCTGGGCAGCAGCACCCAGCTCGGCTGGACCACCTGGCTCACGCATGCCGAGCCCGCACAGGACGCGCGCGACTTCCGCATGGACCCCGAAGCCTGGCTGCGCCAGCGCCGCCAGCCCGTGCGGGGCCGGCGCCCCGGCCCCGGCCCCAGTCCTCGAGCCACTGAATCACCGAACCACTGAATCACCACTTCCCTGCTCGCACACATGCCCACCGTACAGATCAAGTTCCCGCACAACGCACCGGTTCCTTCCACGCTGACGCTGGTCGAGGGCAACCGCCTGCGCGTCAAGATCGAGGCCGTCGCAAAGGCCTACAAGCTGGGTGCCAGGATCGATGCGCCCAGCATTCTTGCGGCCCAGCCCCCCGTACACAACGCCCGCGCCGACAGCTGGCAATTCGACTTCGTGGCGCAGCAGCCCGGGCTCACCAAGCTCAGCATCGTGGCGGTGCAGGGAAGCGGGCTCAGCGTCATGCCCGCAGCCATCACCGTGCAGGTGGAGAAGAGCATTTCGCTGCCTGCGGAGAGCACGACGGAGGGGATGCTGGCAAGGCTGTTCCTGGCGGAAAGCGTCTCGCCGGGCGACACCTCACTGGCCTGGAATCTCGACAACGTGAAAACCGGAATGCAATGGATGCGCCGAGTCATCGAGAACCGCTTGAAAAGCGGAAAGCCTGAAGACTTCATGGCCCGCGGTGCCACCAGCGTCGAGGACATCGTCATGGCGGATGACCGGGGATCGGTCCAATTCCATGGCTTCAACGTCTATCCGAAGCTGGGTCCCGACATTGCCAAGAACCTCCGCGACTATGTGGACAACGCCAACAACGGCCTGCATCCCAAACGCAAGGCCTATCTGGACTTTGTGCAGGCGGCCCTGGACGTTGCCACCGGCGCGGTGCCGCCAGACCCTACCCCCACAGGCCTGTTCGCCTGGAGAACTGCGAAATCCAGCTCTCCCGGTGCCGACTTCATTCAGCACGCCGCGCTGGCTAGAAACATGTTCTACACACATGCCCGGCTGCGCAAACGCGACTGATCCCCAAACACATCGAAAACCAAGGAGGGCACTCCATGTCACCAACCCATACCGGATCAAGCGCTTTGAAACCGCATCGCCATTTCCCAATGGCCAGCCTTGCCACTGCCATTGCAGTGAGCGCCTGCTTGATAGGTGCCCAAGCCTCCGAATCATCGCCGCCACCGGCATCGCCGGCTGAAATCAGCAGCCAGCAAACCCAGCCGACGGCTGCCGACTACTCTCGGCCTGCGCAGGAAAGAGTCGCGTCCATGACTGCGCTGCGGCAATACCTGAAGTTCAAGGATGAAGTCTGGGAAACCCAAAGAGCCCGCCAGAGCAATACCTTTTGCTTCGTGCAGCAGCGTCCCGACCATCCGTCCGATCCCGAGCCGAACGTGTGGATGGTCTGGCTCAATGGCGGCGAGATCGTCAATATGGGCTGGCATCTCTATTCGCCCAAAACGCTGACGAAAGAAGACGCCAAAGCGGATGGTGAAAGCCTGGCAAGAATGAAATCCATCAAGCTCGCGACCGACGTGCGAGAAACGGCCCAGGAAATCTACGGCAGCAGCTTCCTCGTCGAACGCGCCTGGGTGGACATGCTGCTGGCGCAATGCAAGGCCAAGGGCCGCACCATCAAAGTGACTCCTGCCCGATAGCCGCATGCCGCATATCGGACGCAACCGCTTTCCCGGCCCATGCCGTGTCAGGCAAGGCCGTCGCCTGCTCGCAAGGTGTCTGCTGGCCACCCTGGCGGGGTCGGCCCTGCCTTTGCTGGCAGCGCCTGAAAGCGGGCGGGCTTCCGATTTCTCGCGTCCGGCGCAATCCCTGATTCCTTCTCCAGCCGCCCTGCGTATCTATTTGAAGAGCCGCCAGGCATCGACTGGCCCCGGAAAGCCTTCAGCCCTCCAGCGCTTTTGCTTCGTGCAACAGCACAACCGCAGCGCAGTCCCTGCGCGCTCGTCGGTCTGGATGGTCTGGCTGGAAGGCGGCCAGATCGCCAATCTGGGGCAGCGCCGCTTCACCGCCAAACCATCGCCGGATGAAGCGCATTGGGATGGCGATGCCTTGTCCGAAGCCAAGGCCATCCACCTCGCCGCCGACGTCCGTGAAACGGCGCAGGAAATCACCGGCAGCAGCTTCCTCGTCGAACGCGCCTGGGTCGACCGGCTGCTGGCGCAGTGCCAGGCCAAGGGCCGCAAGGTCGAAGTCCGCCCCCAACGCTAGCCGGCAATTCCTACCGCCCATTGATCCCTTCTTTTTAAGCACCCAAGACCCATGACAGAAATCAGCCGCCAATCCCTCTTCGGCAAGCTCAACCCGCTGCTGTTCAAGTCGCTGGAAGGCGCCACCGTGTTCTGCAAGCTGCGCGGCAATCCCTATGTGGAGCTGGTGCACTGGCTGCACCAGCTGCTGCAGGAAAACGATTGCGACCTGATCCGCATCCTGCGCCACTTCGACATCGCCTCCGACCGCCTGGCCGCCGATGTGCTGCGCCGCCTGGACCAGCTGCCGCGCGGCGCCACCTCGATCAGCGACTTCTCCGAGCACATAGAGACCGCCATCGAGCGCGGCTGGGTCTATGCCACGCTGATGTTCAACGACAGCCAGATCCGCAGCGCCTATCTGCTGTCGGGCATGGTGCGCACGCGCTCGCTGGCCAATGAGCTGCGCTCCATCTCGCGCGAATTCGACAAGATCTCCGAGCCCGCGCTCAGCGATGCCTTCGCCCGCCTGCTGCCCGACTCGCCCGAGGCACGCATGCGCGCGGCCGATGGCAGCGGGCTGGAAGGCACGCCGGGCGAAGCGAGCCAGGCCACGGGCGCCGCACCCGGCCAGGGCGGTGCGCTGCAGCAGTACACGGTGGACCTGACGGCCCGCGCCAAGGCGGGCGAACTGGACCCCGTCACCGGCCGCGACGACGAAGTGCGTCAGATGGTGGACATCCTGCTGCGCCGCCGCCAGAACAACCCCATCCTGGTGGGCGAGGCCGGCGTGGGCAAGACCGCCGTGGTCGAAGGCCTGGCCCTGCGCATCGCCCAGGGCGATGTGCCGCCGCCGCTGCGGGGCGTGGAGCTGCGCGTGCTGGACGTGGGCCTGCTGCAGGCCGGCGCCAGCATGAAGGGCGAGTTCGAGAACCGCCTGCGCGGCCTGCTGGACGCCGTGCAGTCCAGCACCACGCCCATCGTGCTCTTCATCGACGAAGTCCACACCCTGGTGGGCGCGGGCGGCCAGGCCGGCACCGGCGATGCCGCCAACCTGCTCAAGCCCGCCCTGGCGCGCGGCACGCTGCGCACCATCGGCGCCACCACCTGGGCCGAGTACAAGAAATACATCGAAAAAGACCCGGCCCTGACACGCCGCTTCCAGCTCGTTCAGGTGCACGAGCCCGACGAGCCTCGCGCCGTGGACATGCTGCGCGGCGTGGCCGCCAAGCTGGAAAACCACCACCAGGTGCGCATTGCGGCCGACGCCGTGGCCGCGGCCGTCAGCCTGTCGCACCGCTACATTCCCTCTCGCCAGCTGCCCGACAAGGCCGTCAGCCTGCTGGACACGGCCTGCTCGCGCGTGGCCATGGCCCTGCATGCCACGCCCGCCCAGCTGGAAGCCGTGCAGCGCCGCATCGAGGCCCTGGGCGTGGAGCAGGAAGTGCTGCTGCGGGAGGCCGCCCTCGGCCTGCCCACGGCCGAGCGCCTGCAGGCGCTGGAAACCGACCTGGCCGGCCTGCGCGAGCGCCAGGCCACGCTGGCCGAGCGCTTTGGCCAGGAAAGCGCGCTGGCCCGCCGCATCCTGGAAACCGAGGCCGCCCTCATGGGACTGAAGCCGCCCGTCTTCTCCACCGGCGCCGCCGCAGACCCGTCCGCTGCGGCGCCGGAAACGGCCGCCGAAGCCACCGCAACCGAACCTGCCGAGCCACCCAGCGTGGCCTCGCTGGAAGCGCTGCGCCGCCAGCTCGCCGAGCTGCAGGGCGATTCCCCGCTGCTGCAGCCCGTGGTCGATGCCGGCGTGGTCGCCGCCGTCGTGGCCGAGTGGACCGGCATTCCCGTGGGCCGCATGGTGCGTGACGAGGTGCAGTCCGTGCTCTCGCTGGCAGACACGCTGGAGAAGCGCGTCATCGGCCAGCGCCACGGCCTGGAGGCCATCACGCGCCGCATCCAGACCTCCCGCGCGCGGCTGGACGATCCGAACAAACCCATTGGCGTCTTCCTGCTCGCCGGCCCCTCGGGCGTGGGCAAGACGGAAACCGCCCTCTCCCTGGCCGAAGCCCTGTATGGCGGCGAGCAAAACCTCATCACCATCAACATGAGCGAGTTCCAGGAGGCGCACACCGTCTCCACCCTCAAGGGCGCGCCGCCCGGCTACGTGGGCTACGGCGAAGGCGGCGTCCTCACCGAGGCCGTGCGCCGCCGCCCCTACAGCGTGGTCCTGCTCGACGAAATCGAAAAGGCCCACTCCGACGTGCACGAGATGTTCTTTCAGGTCTTCGACAAGGGCTGGATGGAGGACGGCGAGGGCCGCTACATCGACTTCAAGAACACCGTCATCATCCTGACCTCCAACGTGGGCTCGGACCTGATCGCCAACATGTGCCGCGACCCGGACCTGGCTCCCACGCCGGAAGGCCTGGCACAGGCCGTGCGCCAGCCGCTGCTGCAGACCTTCCCCGCCGCGCTGCTGGGCCGCCTGACCGTCGTGCCCTACTACCCCATCTCCGACGCCATGCTGGAGCAGATCATCCGGCTGCAGATGCTGCGCATCCAGCGGCGCATCGAGGAACGCCACGGCGCGCAGTTCAGCTTCGACGAAGCCGCCGTGGAGTTGGTGCGCCGCCGCTGCAGCGAGGTCGAATCGGGCGCGCGCATGGTGGACGGCATCCTCACCCAGAACCTGCTGCCGCGCATGGCTACCCACTTCCTGCAGGCCACCGTGCAAGGCCAGGAACTGCAAAGCCTGCATGCCGGCGCCAGCGGCGACGACTTCACGCTGGACGTGCGCACCCGCGCTGCGGAGCCGGCATGAGAAGGCACCGCCTGCCACGCGCCGCCACGGCAGTGATCGCAGCAGCTCTGCTGGCCGCCCCGGCTGCGCAGGCGCTGGACCTGGGCGCCATCGGCCAGGCGGCCGACACCGTGCAGCGGGCCTCGGGCGCCGCAACAGCCGGCCAGCAGGCGCTGGAGGCCGGCCGCAGCGCGGCCAGCACGGCCACCAACGCGGCCACCGGCGCCGCCAGCGAGGCCCGTGCCTGGTGGGACCGCAACCAGGCCCAGCCCGAGGCGGCACAGTCGCCGCCCTCCGGCGCCGCCCCCGTGCAGGACGACCAGGGCGGCCCACGCCGCGTCATGGCCGTGCTGGGCGACGCCTGGACGGACAGCGCCCGGCGCGGCCAGGCCGTGGTCGCGCTCATGGACCAGGGGCCGTACCTCGTGCAGCGCCAGGCCGCCCATGTGGCGCCGGCCAAGTCGCAATGGCTGGCCCTGCCGCGCGGCGACAGCACCGGCGTGGCCATCGAACTGCCCGGCGACCCCGACGGCACGACCTATGACCTGTCCACCGGCCGTGCCCGCCCCGGGGGCCGGGGCGTGCGCATCTTCGCCCTGTCCGTCCATGCCGACGTGCCCCAGCGCGCGGGCCGGCGCAGCCTGGACGCCATAGAGCAGCACGCCATGCTGCGCGCCAGCTCGGTGCGCACCGAATGGCCGCGCCAAAGCGGCGACATCCTGGAGCCCACGGGCGGCAAGCTGCTGGTCTGGGCCAGCGATGCCACGCAGCGCTTCCCTTCCGGCTTTGGCGCCGACGGGCGCCTGTTCACCGCCGACGACCCCATGGTCACCCTGCCGCGCGGCTACACCGTGGTCACGCTGGAGCCGCAGGGCCTGCGCTTCGACCGCGCCCGGGAAATCGCCCTGGCCTTCCATGCCGTCCAGCCCGCGCAGGACATCGACCTGTCCCGCCTGGGCGCGGGCGATGCGGCCCAGGCCCTCATCGGCCTCATTGCCGAGCGCCACCCGCTGGCCGCTGCCAGCGGCTTTGATGCCGGCAAGCTGCGTGCCGACTACGGCCAGCGCCTGCAGACCGCCGCCGAGCGCGGCGACAGCGCCGCACAGGCCCAGGCCCTGGCAGAAATGGGGCAGCGCCTGGGCGATGGCCAGTACCGCGTTCTGCTGCCCGGCGGCCAGGCTTGGCCTGCCCGCACAGACCGGGGCCTGTCCCCGCAGCTGCTGGCACGCGGCAGCGTCAACCTGCCCATGCCGCGCACCTGGCTGCGCGAGGACGGCCGCATCGCCATCACCGGCGTGGCGCCAGGCTCTGCCGCCGCCAAGGCGGGCCTGCAGCCCGGCAGCGACATCCTCGCCATCGAAGGGGAAAGCCCCACCCGCTACCTGGACCGCATTGCCCCCGCCTCGCTGCGCGCCGGTGCCGAAGCCCGCCGCGCCGACCTGCTGGCGCTGGACCTGGGCACGCCCGCCACGCTGAGCCTGCGCACCGCAGCGGGCACACCCTCGGCCAGCCAGGAGCAAACCCTGCGCCTGGACGCCGCCCCCGCCGCAACCACGGCCCTGCCTGCGGCCGAGCCCGCCCTCGCCTCCTTCCTGCTGCGCAGCGCCCAGGGCGGCAACCTGGCCTACATCGCCCTCGACAGCTTTGCCGACGGCGCCACCGGCCAGCTCAGCCGCTGGGAGGGCGCCCTGGCCGCAGCCACCCAGGCCAGGGTCACGGGCCTGGTCATCGACCTGCGCGCCCACCGGGGCGACGACGCCTACCAGCTGCTGCCCCACATGCTGGCCTCGCTCTACACACGCGACAAGCCGCTGCGCATGCAGGACGCCGCCCAGCGCCTGTTCGACCCCGCCGCCCGCGTCTGGCGCAGCCGTGGCGGCCTGGGCCTGCCGGCCCAGCTGCCGCTGGCCGCCTCGGGCACGCCCTTCACGGCCCCCGTCGCCGTGCTCACCGGCCCCGGCTGCGCCGGCCCCTGCGAACTGTTCGCCGCCTGGCTGCAGCACAGCCAACGTGCCGACATCGTCGCCACCAGCACCACGGCCGGCGCCACCGGCCCCGCCACACGCGTGCACCTGCCAGCTGGCTTCATCGTGCAAGTCCCCCTGCTCGCAGAAACCGGCCCCACTGCCGGCAACAACACCGCCGCACAAGCCCAAGGCGTGACCCCGCGCCTGCGCGTGCCCGTGGACGCGGCCTTCACCGCCTCCATCCAGGCCGGCGGCGACCCGCTGCTGGACGCTGCCGTGCTCCACCTGGAGCGCGCCCGCGCTGTGCAGGCATCGCGCTAGGACCAGCCATCCATCGTCTTACGGAGACCCCTGAACATGCCACTTGCCATTACCAGCCAGCCCGCAGGACCGCAGTTCGCCATCACGGCCGATGCCCAAATGCCCACCATCACGGTGACTGCCGTCCTGCAGAACGAAGCGCTGCCTGCAGGGAGCACGCCCATCTTCGAATGGTCGGCCACGCTGACGTTCGAAGGCGGCACACCGCCTACCAACACCGCGTATGGAAGTGGCCGAAGCACTGCACACAGCCCTCTGCCACCGCAGACCAGCGCCAGCCCGAGCTGGCGCATCCCGTTCACCGAAGTCCGTGGAGGCCTGCTGACCGTGCAGGTCACGATGCGGGCGGCCGGTGTGGAGCGCCGGGCGCGCGCCACCTGGACCATCGTCGGCACCAATCCCACGAGCACCGCCATCCGTGCCTTTGCCAACAGCATTGGCGCCGACAGGATCGTGTTTCGAAAAAAAATGCGGCAGGAAAGCTCGCTGCAACAATTCCGCACTCCCGGCAATTGGCCGAAATACAGCAGCGATGGCCTGGGTGGCGTGGGCCTGTGCCAACTCACCCGACCGGCACCGACCGCCAATCAGACCTGGAACTGGAAGGACAACGTGCGCGGCGGCTGGAAGCTCTTCCTGGAAAAGGAGGCCTTCGCAAGGGCATATCCTGGCAAGCAGCGCAAGGGCGAGCGGTTCAAAGGTCTGGTCAGAGCCTGGAACCAGGCCCGAACCGCACAAGGATTGCCAGCCATTCCCGTGGAACTGCCGGACTACACGGCCGAGCAGCTCGAACTCGACACCCTGCGCGGCTTCAACGGCTATGCCAACAATCTGCATGAGTACCGCATACGCATGCAAGGCGATCAACTGTGGGTGACGGTCAGCGCCGACGGCAATACGGCCCGCGCCGAATGGGAAAGGATTCCCGCCGCCGAGCGCGGCGCCGTGGGCGATCGCAACTATGTCGACAACGTGCTTGCCCGCGAGGACTTCTAGCCATGCCCTGGAGTGCTACTTCCCGCCGCTTCGCGACCATTGGCGTAATGCTGGCCAGCGCTTTGCTGTCGGTCGCATGCACGCGCAATGCGGATGACAGCCCTGCCGTCTCGTCCGTGCAGGCGAAGCCGGCCAGCTTCGCCTCGTCGAACGACCAGGACCCGTACCGCTATCTCTATACCGTTTACTGCAACGGCACCGTTGATCGCCTGGACCTCGTCCAACGATCCAAAGTGGGCAGTTTCCAGCTGTCCGAGCGCAGCGGCAGCCCCCCTGCCGTTGCGGCGCTTGCACAGCCGGGAGTGCGCCCCGGCGGTTGCCTGGCCCGCTCCGTGGCCACGGACGATGCGCAGGATCGCACTGCCGCAATGGTCCACATCGTTGCCAGCAGCCATGTGGATCCCGATGCCGATGGCCGCAAGCCGTATCAGTTGCTGACATTCGAGCTGCCCCAATGGACACTGCAGCAGACCCGCAACCTGGGCAGCCTGGATGCACCGCCCCGTCTGGCCATCTCCGCCAACGCAAGCCTGACCGTGCAGCCCCGGGACGAGGACCCGGCTGCAGCCATGGCCGCGCAGGTTCAGTCCTGGGCGGGAGCCGATGCGATGACCTGGGCCAATGCCATCGAATGGTCAGCAGGCAATGTGCTGCTGACCTATGCCTTGCCCGATCAGCGCGGCACGGGCGCAGCGCTGGCGCTGCGCACGGATGCGCGCATCGTGCGCCTGGCCGAATTCCGCCATGGCTCCGGCGACATCCCCCCGGACCTGCGTTTGGCGCCGGGCGGCCAGTTCGTGCTGGCCACCATGAAGCGATCCGTCCCCCTTGGCGAGGGCCTCAGCAAGGTCGAAGCCACCGGAGAGCTACGGCTGTATGGCGCTGACGGCCGCCAGCTCAGCGTTCTGAACCTGGAAAGCCTGGCAGGCAGCGTGCTTGCACTGAGCCAGTCCGGCAAGCTGGACCTGGACCAACCGCGCACCGACAACGACTGGTTCAACGTGGCCTTGACGCCTGGCGGCCTGGCTGTTTTCACCGACCGGCGCGGCAACTACCAGTTCATCGCGCTGGGGCACACCTTTCGCCCCGATCCCGTCATCGATCCAGCCCTGGATGACGCAGACGGCGCCCGTCCAGGGCTGGTGTACGCAGCCCGATAGCAGCAAAGGCACCTCTCCACCCGATCCACCGCCGGCGCACGCAGGTCCGCCCACCCGGACCTGACGCCCCCGCCCCTTGTCTACATCCAAGCACCGCGAGATCCGACACCATGACACGCAGAGTCACCATCAACACCCCCCTGGCAGACCAGCTGCAGCTGCGCCGGCTGCAGGGGCGCGAGGAAATCAGCCATCTGTTCGCCCTGGAGATCGACCTGCTCAGCGAGGACGACAGCATCGACCCCAAGGCCCTGCTGGGCAAGGGCGCCACCGTGGTGGTGGAGACCCAGGACGGCGGCAAGCGCTACATCGACGGCCTGGTCACTGCCTTTGGCATGCGCGGCCAGGACGAGCACCGCAACTTCCTGTACCGCGCACGCCTGTCGCCCTGGCTGTGGCTGGCCACGCGCCGCAGCGACTTCCGCATCTTCCAGAACAAGACGGTGCCGGACATCATCAACGAGGTCCTGGGCATCTACGGCCACCCCATGCAGCAGCGCCTGACGCGCTCCTACCGCACCTGGGAGTACTGCGTGCAGTACAACGAGACGGACTTCCAGTTCGTCTCGCGCCTCATGGAGCACGAGGGCATCTGCTACTACCACCAGCACAGCGCGGGCCAGCATGTGCTGACATTGGGCGACGATGTCATCGCCTCGCACGACCCGCTGCAGGGCGGCGCCGTCATCCCCTTCCACCCGCCGGGCAAGGCCGCCGTGGCGCGCGAGGAATGCATACACGCCTGGGAACTGCACCAGCGCGTCAAGCCCGGCCGGCACTACAACGACGACTACGACTTCAAGAAGCCCCGCGCCGAGCTGTCCAACATGCGCCGCAACCCGCCCGGCCACGCGCACGACGCCTACGAGATCTACGAATGGCCGGGCGGCTACACCGAGACCGGCGACGGCGAGGACTATATCCGCGTGCGCCTGCAGCAAAGCCTCACGCGCCAGAGCACGGTGCAGGGCCGCTCCAACCACCGCGCCATGGCGCCGGGCTACACCTTCACGCTGGACAACTATCCGCGCGGCGACCAGAACCAGGCCTACCTGGTCACGGCGGTCGACTATGCCTTCGAGGAGAACCCGCGCGTCAGCGACGGCGGCAGCGGCGAAGGCTCGGTGCAGAAATTCGTGCTCCAGGCCCAGCCCACCAGCCTTCCCTTCAAGCCCCAGCGCATCACCGCCAAACCACGTACCACGGGCCCGCAGACCGCCGTCGTCGTGGGCCCCGCAGGCGAAGAGATCTGGTGCGACCAGTACGGCCGCGTCAAGGTGCAGTTCCACTGGGACCGCATCGGCGGCATGAACGAGAACTCCAGCTGCTGGATGCGCGTGGCCACCAGCTGGGCCGGGCCGGGCTTTGGCGCCGTGCACATCCCGCGCATCGGCATGGAAGTCATCGTGGACTTCCTCAACGGGGATCCTGACCACCCCATCGTCATGGGCTGCGTCTACAACGCGGCCAACATGCCGCCCTGGGCACTGCCGGCCAACGCCACGCAATCGGGCATCAAGACCCGGTCGAGCAAGGGCGGCGCCCCAGGCGCGGGCATGAAGAACGGCCAGGGCGACGCCAACGCCATCCGCTTCGAGGACAAGGCGGGCGCCGAACAGCTGTGGCTGCACGCGCAAAAGGACCAGCTCACCGAAGTGGAGAACGACGAGGACAAATGGGTGGGCAACGACCGGCGCAAGACCATCGACCGAGACGAGACCAACGTCATCCACCGGGACCGCACCGAGACCGTGGACCGCGACGAGACCATCACCGTGCACAACAACCGCACGGAGCGTGTGGACCACAACGAGAAGATCAGCATCGGCGACAACCGCAATGAAGACGTTGGCATCGACGAGAACATCTCCATCGGCAAGAACCGCAGCAAGACCATAGGCCGCAACGAGAAGGACAAGATCGGCAACAACTGGTCGATCAAGGTGGGCAAGATGAAGACCGAGACCATCGGCATCGCCTACATGCAGAACGTGGGCGTGGGGCGCATGGAAAACGTCGGCGTCGCCTACAACCTGAACGTGGGCGCCATCATGGCCACCATCGTCGGCAGCACCCAGACCACCAGCGTGGGCAGCAGCCAGTCCACCACGGTCGGCAGCACCAAGACAACCACGGTCGGCTCCACGTATTCGCTGACCGTTGGGGGCGGTGGTGGCGGCGGATCTTCCGCAGGCGGCGGCGGTCTCGCAAGCAATGTGGTTGCGCCGTCCGAAAGCGGCTCGGGTGGTGGCGGCGGCGGCTCCAACATCACCATGGACGCGCAAAGCGTCGCCATCACCGTGGGCAGCAGCAGCCTCGTGCTCAAGGCAGACGGAACCATCACCGTCAATGGCAACAGCATCCAGCTCATCGGTGCCAACGATGTCACCACCAGTTCCGGCGGCATCCATGAAAACTGATCCACGCCACGGCCCCGGCCACACCCAACAGCACCCCAGTCTTCAAGGAGCACACCCATGACCGCACTCCAACGCCCGGCCCAGGCACAGGCCATCCCCACGGCATCTGGCCTGCAGCCCGCACAGGTTCTGCAACCCCAGCAAGACGATGGAAGCATCACCATCGAGTGCCTTGGCCAGCAGTGGCAGGCGGTCGCGTCCACCCACCTGCCCAGACTGGTGAGCGGACAGCACGTACTGGTCGCAATGCCCAGTCCCGAGGAGGGGCAGCACGACCTTGCCCCCTTGATCGTCGCCGCCTGGCCCGCAGCGCAGGCACCGGCCTGCCCGCCCTGGGAATTCGACCGCGCCAGCGGTGCCCTGAGCCTGCGCGTGGCCAGCCTGGAGCTGCAAGCCGTGCAAAGCGTGCTCATCCATTGCGCCGACACGCGACTGCAGTTCACCCGTGATGGGCAAGTACAGATCCGGGGCCAGACCATCACGGCTGCCGCCGTCGAAACCCACCGTCTCGAAGGTGGCTCCATCGAACTCAACTGACCAGGCCGCCGAAGGCAACGCCCCTGCGAACGCGGCATGCGCCGCAAGCCCTTCCCTTCGCTTCGACCGAATGAACACGTCAACTCCCCTTTTCCGCGCTCCTGCCGCTCCGCCGCTGCCCGCAATGCTGTCACGCCAGTTGGCGACAGCCATCCGTGCCTATGGCCGCCGCGCCGCATTGCTGCGGACCGAACACACACTCAGGGCATTGAAGGCCACCGACCAGCGGCTGGACATGCTGATGGCGGCATGCCGCTACTACGGCGGCACAGTGGCCCAGGAAGAAGCTGCCGCGTCCCACGCACAGGCACTGCCGGTTGACCGGGCAGGCTCGGCGCATGTCCGCATCGCCCTTTCAGAAGCGCATGAGGCCGATGCCGCAGCACGGCTTGCCTTGATTGCGCAATTGCTCCCGGAGCATCCCGTTGCCGTGCGCGATGGCCTGTGGTTCCACGCCGCTGAAGACACCTGCGTCCACCTGCTGGCATCGGGCGACGACCGCCTGCAGGCCCTGGGCGTGGAGCTGGCCGGCCTGCTGGCCCTGCCAAGCCACCTTGACGCGGTACACGCAGCGGCCAGGCGGGGTGCGGACACTGAAGCCTGCCTGCTGGCCTGCGCCCGCATGGGCCAGTTGCCCGATCAGGCCGCGCCCCGGCTGGCCGCCGTACTGCAAGGCCATGACCTGGCGCTGCAGCGCCGTGCGCTGGAGATCCTGTGCGTAGCCGGTGGGAGCCTGCTGCAGCGGGAGCTTGCGCGCTACATCGAGCGACTCACCGCCAACGATGGCCCCACGGAGGAATCCCACCCAGGACTCTGGGCCTCGGCAACGGACACCGCCATGGCGCTGTGGACCGCGCGCCAGCCTGAGCAGGCGCTTTCGGCCGTCACCCAGGGCCTGCGTCTGCCCCCCGACACCGTACTGCGCACGGTGGCCCTTGCCGGCCGTCTTCAAGGCCTGCTGCCGACACTGCGCTTCATCGAGCAACAGGACAGGCCGGTCACAGCCGCAGAGCGCGATCTGCTGCGGCTGGTGTTTGGCAAAGTGCCAGGCGAGCTCACCCATACACACGGGCAGGCTCCCGCCCGCACCGCCGCGCTGCGCACCCTGGCCTGCGAGGTCTTTGCCGCCAATGGTTGCCAGGCGCTGGAGCCCGGGCAGATCGGCGATTGGACAGATCCCGCGCTCAAGGAGCTTCTCTGGCCGCTGGACGGCATCCGCCTGCGTGCGGGTCGGCCACTGCACACCGTGCTGCCGCTCGAGGAAGCCTTTGACGTAGGCCACGGCCTGCGCCGCTGGCTGTATGTGGAGCATGCGGCCCGCACCGGCCGGCCGTTCCCGTTGTCCCACGAAGACCATGCCCGGCGGCAGATGACTGCCGTAGAGACGATCCAGCTCATCAGCAGCCTGGAAGACGACGGGACGGCGCAATGAACTGCAGCATCCTCAACAACACCCCGTTCGCTGCCCAGGCCTTTCCCCATACGGACGCGCAGGGCGTGCACTCGCTGGCCCTCGTCGCCAAGGGAACCTGGGAGCTGGCCGCCGGCGCCACGAACCTGCCCAGGCTGCGGCCGGCCGAGCGCCAGCGCCCCATCCACCGCGCCGGCCTGCTGCGCCCCCTGGGCAGTCTTGCCAGGGACGAGTTCCAGGCCCAGGTGCTTCAGCCGCGTGCACAGCAACCCTGGCCGATCTGCGAACCGGAGCATGTGCCTCCCAAACCCTGGTTCGACCTGCTGCTCGACGCCTGCGCCGTATCGCCGAACGGGCGCCCGGCCTCCAGCATCGACGTCGCCGTGGACTATGAGCGCCAGGGCCGCCAGCACCGCCTGGCCGCACTGAGGGCATTCAGCCCACGGATATGGATCAAGGACTTTGGCCAGTTGAAGGCCAGTGAGCTGGGGCCGTCATTGCGCATCCCGCTGCTGCGGCCGTTTGCCTTTGGAGGACAAACGCTGGACGCCAGGGGCAACAGCCTGGTGGACGAGCACAACCCGGACGGCATGGGTTTCTACGGCACGGCGGCGCAGGCCGCCTCGGCGCCCCTGCCATGGATGCAGGCGCTGGACAAACCGCTCAGGTACTGGGATGACACCGTGGCGGAACAGGCCCTTGGCCTGGGCCTGGTGCCTGCCCACCACCAGCCGCGCCGCGCGCTGCAGGGCAGCTTCGACGACGCCTGGCGCCAGAGCCGCGCACCGCTGTTGCCCCTGGACCATGATCCACGCCACCGCAACGCCGCACCGCAATCGCTGCAGCTGGCCGAGTCGCCGCGGCCCGGAGACGTACTGGCACTGCACCACATGGGCACCGAGCCGCTGATGCGTTTCGTCTGGCCACGGGTGGCCCTTGTGGCACAGGCTGAGACTGCGGGCGGCACGCTTTTGCCGCCCCAGGAGCTGCGTTGGGACACGCTGGCCGTGGACACGGAGCAAGCCGATGCCTCGCTGGTCTGGCGCGCCCTGCTGCCCCTTGCCGCGCAGGAACGCATCGCCGTGGTCCATCTCTGGGCCCATGAAAACGCCCCCGCGGTCCCCGCCGCCCCGCAATGAGTTCCCGCATGGCCTCCTCGAACACACCACCCTCATCCCCCTGCCTGTGGCGCATCCAGCATGCCGGGGCAGTCACCTGCATCGGCACCAGCGCCTGGCAGTCGGCTGCCTCCTGGGTCGGCATGCAAAAGCGCATGCGCAAACTCGTCGTTGCAGCCGTCAGCCCCCATCCCGTCACCATCGCCCCCTGTCCTGAGATCACCGAAGGCGAGCAGCAGACGGCACGCCTGGCCAAGCTGCTGGGCGCGGCACTGGCCGACCTCATTGCGGACGTGCAAAGCCGGCCCGCCGACGCCCCGGTCGCACTGCCACGCCTCATCGTGCTGGCATTGCCCATGCGCGTATCCGGTGACGAGGCCGCTGCACTGTGGCGCCAGACACTTGCCGCGCTGGAACGCTGGGCAGGCCCCAAAGCGTCGGCCCCCCTGATCAGCATTCCCCTGACCCCCGTCTTCGGAGGACATGGCGCCGGCTATGACGCCTTGCAGACCCTGGGGACGCCCACCGCAGCCGATGACCATGCCTTGCTGCTGGCGGTAGACAGCCTGCTGGACGAAGCCACCCTGGTGCAAGCCCATGCCCAGGCAGGCCTGTTGACCGACAGCCGCCCACAGGGCTGCATTGCCGGAGAGGCGGCTGCCGCCCTGCTGCTGCAGGCCGCGCCAGACACGACCTACCGGGATGACCGCCATCTGGTGCTGCATGTCCCCGCCCTGGCACGCGGCGCCGGCCCCCATCGCCTGCCACACCAGCGGGCCGATGCAGCGCCTTTGGCCGAGGTGCTGCGCGGCGCCCTCGACGGCGCGGGCTGGAAGGAGGAACACGTGGGCTGCGCCGTTTCCGATTTCGACGGATCGGACTGGCGCGCGGCCATCCAGGTCATGGCACGGGCTCGGCTGGACGGCAGCTTCCAGCCAGATACCTGGGAGCCTGCAGCCATGACCGGCCAGGTCGGCGCCGCCACCGGCCCCTTGCACTGGGCCCTGGCCGCCCAGCGCCTTCGCCACGATGCACGCCCGCCCAACTCCATCCTCAGCTGGGTGCTGGATGAAGGCGAGGAAGTGGCCGCCGTGGCGCTGGAACGCACCATCTGCGTCCAGTCCACTCGCAACGCATACCCCATCCACAGCAGCAACGGCGCCGCAACGCAGACCTTCTCGGCCCGCTTTCTGCAAAGCAAGGAGTCCTGAACACCATGGGCACGCACATCTTCAGCGGCGGCGATGGCGCCATCACCCAGACCGCCAACGCCTGGACCTTCGACCCGGCCACCCCGGTCCACCTCAAGCCCAAGGGCGACCCCGGCGTGGCCTGGCACTCCAACAACAGCAGCGCCATCAAGGTCCCGCTGGGCACCGTCAAGGAATACGGCACCGACATGGCCAACCGCTACGGCGCCATGGATACCGGCAAGCACGATCCGCTCACCGTCCTCGCAGGCCTGTTCACCAAGGTCAAGGACCACGCCAACCAGCACGTCACCTACGTCAAGTCCGTCGTCCATGAAGCGGGGGAGATGGTGGTCAACGGCGTCACCACGCTGACCAATGCCATCCTGATCAGACTGGCGCCTGAAACCGCCAAAATGATCGAGAACGGCAAAAACGTGCTGACCGGCATGGAATTGCGGCATTTCAGCGCGGCCGGTCAGGCCCAGGCCGAGGAATTGCTGGCAATGCTCAAGGACACAGACACCTACACGGGCCTGGCCGTCTCCATCGCCGCCACTGCCGTGCAGGGCGTCCCTGTACTGGGACAGATCGCAGGGGGCACCGTCATGGTGGACCGCGCCGTGGGCACGGGCCAGGCGGCCATACAGGCAGCCGAGGAAATCCGCAACATCACGGCCAACTGGGACTCGGAGATGACGCCTACGCAAATGGAAAACGCACGCATGCAACTGGCGCTGTGGCTCATGGGCAGCGGCGTGGCCGTGCTGGCGGCCCTGACAGGCAAATTCAAGCGCAAAACCAAAAGCCAGGGCAACAGCGATCAGCACCCCACCACCGAGCACAGCGACACCAAGAAGCCCGATGGCAAAGGCCCCTGCTCGCAGTGCGCCACACCCTTGCCCGTCATCCTGTCCACCGGCCAGAAGCACCTGGACGAAACCGATTTCACCCTCGCAGGCCCCATCCCCATCGTCTGGCGGCGCCGCTACATCTCGGGCCTTGCCGAAGAAAGTCCCTGGGGCCGGGGCTGGAGCCATGAATTCACGCAGGAACTGCGCCTGTCGGCCGATGGCTGCGTGCTGGCAGACGACACAGGCCTGTACGTCACATTGCCCTCCCTGGCCGTGGGAGCCGAGCATTTCGACATCTATGAAAAGTTCACGCTCAGCCACCCCGAACCCGACCTCTGGGCCATCACCTACAAGGAAGGCCTGTCCCGCCTCTTCCGCCGCGAAGCACCCGAGCAATGGCGCCTGCCGCTGGCCGCGCTCCAGGACCGCGACGGCAACACCGTGCAATTGCATTGGAAATACGCCCTGGGCTCGGACGAACCCGCCACAACGCAGACCTGGAGTGCACGCTACGCCGCAGGCCAGGGTGCTGCCCCCGCCACACAGGGCAAACCACCCGCGCCCTTCGCCCGCCCCCTGCTCGCCGGCCTGAGCGACACCGCAGGCCGCCGCCTGCACCTGCACTGGAGCGCGCCAGGCACACTGCCGCTGGACGCCTTTGCCGGCGCACGCCTGACTGCCGTGGTCCTTCATGCCGCGGAGCACGCCCCGCAGACCCTGGCCCAGTACGCCTACGACGCCCAGGGCCAGCTTATCTCCACGCACCACGGCAGCCAGCCCTACCGCCAATACGCCTGGCGCTCTGGCGTGCTGGTGGGCTACCGCAAATCCAGCGGGCATCGCTACTTCGCCCAGTACGACATCGAAGGACCCCAGGGCCGCGTGCTGCGCTCCTGGTGCGCCGACACGCCGGTACCCGGCCAGGACGACGACCGCTTCACTTACCTGCCCCATGAGCGCGTCACGCGCCACACCGACGGCCTGGGCCGTACCACCGCCTACCACTGGGATGCGCGCTTCAACATCATCGCCACCGTCATCGCGGAAGGCACGCCCGAACAGATCATCGAGCAGACCCCCACCGATGCCACCGGCGCCTCCACAGGCCGCATAGACCCCCTGGGCCGCCGCACCACCCTGCGCCGCGATGCACGCGGCAACCTGGTCCAGATCATCGACGCCATGGGCCATGCCACCACGCTGCAATACAACCCGCTGGACCTGGTCACCACGCTGCGCGACGCCCTCGGCCACGAATGGCAACAGGAATACGACAGCCGGGGCCACCTTGTGCAGGCCACCGACCCCTTGGGCCGCACCACGCGCTACCGCCATGACGCCCGGGGCCGCACCGTGGAAGTCATTGATGCCAAGGGAGGCTTCAAGCGCCTGGCCTGGGATGAGGCCGACCGCCTTGTGGCCTACACCGACTGCTCGGGCCAGACCACGCGCTTCGCCTACGACGCCCTGGGCCAGCCCGTGCTACGCACCGATGCGCTGGGCCAGCAGACCCGCTACGAATACAACGATGCGGGCCAGCTGATACGCGTCATCGAGCCGTCCAGCCCCGCGGCCCCAGGCAGCCAGCCCACCACCCCCATCCACCTCTACGCCTGGAACGGCGAAGGCCACCTGCTGGCCTACACCGACCCCATGGGCCAGAGCACCCGCTACACCTACGACGGCATGGGCCGCCCGCTCACCCGGATTGACGCCGCAGGCCGCAGCCTCGCCTACCACTACGACCGCGCCGGCCGCCTTATTGCCCTGGACAACGAGAACCACGCCCGCACCCACTTCCGCTACGACCTACGCGACCAGCTCACCGACGAAGTCGGCTTCGACGACCGCTGGCAGCGCTACATCTACAACGCCGCCGGTGAACTGACCCACGTCATCGAAGCCGGTGGCAGCGACGCCGGGCCCGGCAAGGTCACCTGCTTCGAGCGCGATGCCCTGGGCCGTCTGCTGGCCAAGCGCGCCCTGGGCCACACCGGCCCCGTGGAAGAAACCACCTACCGCTACGACGCCCTGGGCCGCCTGACCCAGGCCAGCAACGCCGCCTCCCACCTGGCCTTTGCCTATGACCCCATGGGCCAGTTGCTCAGCGAGACCCAGACCCTGCAGGCTCTCGGCAATGCCACAGGCCAGGCCCGCCAGAAACTGCAGCGCAGCCTCTCGCACGGCTATGACGAACTGGGCAACCGCACCCACACCCGCATGCCTGATGGCCGCACCCTGCACTGGCTGTTCTATGGCTCGGGCCACCTGCACCAGATCAACATCGCTCCAGCGCAAGGCCCTGACCAGCCTCCGGCGGCGCACCAGGTCATCGCCGACATGGAACGCGACGCCCTGCACCGCGAAGTGCGCCGCAGCCAGGGCGCACTGTCCAGCCGCTACGACTGGGACCCTGCCGGGCGTCTGCTGCGCCACCGCGCCGCGCTGCAAGGCAGCGGCCACGTGATCCGGCCCGGCAACTCCAACGCAACGCTGGAGCGTGGCTACGCCTACGACGCCGCAGGCCAGCTCATCGCCCGTGCCGACTCCCTGCGCGGCCGCCAGGACTTCCGCTACGACCCCACGGGCCGCATCCTAGCCAGCCTGCCCGCACAAGGCAGCCCGCTGGCCCGCGAACTGTTTGCCTTCGACCCCGCCGGCAACCTGCTGGACTCCATCCCCGGCAAAGACGGCCAACCCGTGGACACCACTCTTGGCGTGGTCGGCGACAACCGCCTGCGCTTCTACCAAGACCTGCACTTTGAATACGACGTGCACGGCAACGTCACAAAGCGCACCCGGGGCAACCAGAAGGCCGGCACCCAGGAAGTGCTGGACCTGACCTGGAACGCAGACCACCAGCTCATCGAATCGAACACCACGCGCCATGGCGTCACCCAGGCCACGCGCTACGCCTACGACCCCCTGGGCCGACGTGTCGCCAAAAGCGATGCCTTCGGCAGCACCCACTACCTCTGGGACGGCGACCTCATGGTGCACAGCCAGCGGGGCGCAAGACAGGCGCTTTACATCTACGAGCCGGGGAGCTTTGTGCCGCTGGCCACCATCCAGGGAGCGGGCGAAGAGCACAGCACCTACTGGTACCAATGCGACCAGATCGGTGCGCCGCTGGAGCTGACCGACGAACAAGGCCAGGTAGCCTGGGCGGCGGACTACAAGGTCTGGGGTGAGGCGGTCATGCGCGCCGTGTTGCGGACCGGCACCGATGATCGGCCTGTCAGTGCGCGGGCCTGGGGCTCAAAGCCTGTTGCACCACCTTCACCGCCGCCCATTGAGCAACCCTTCCGGTTTCAGGGACAGCAGTTTGATGAAGAGACGGGGCTGCACTACAACCGGTTTCGGTATTACGATCCTGTGGTTGGAGTATATGTTTCGCAAGATCCTATTAAGCTAGCGGGCGGTGTTAATTTTTATCGTTATGGAACGAACCCCGTAGTTTTTGCAGATCCTCTAGGCCTAGAGCCAGTAGCATTCAAGACCGCCGGTAAAACCCTATGCATAAAGAATAAATTTCCAGCCAATTCTCCGGCAGCCAAAGAACTACAAGAGTTCACAGATCGCTGGAACAAGCAGATTAATGCAAACGGTGGATCTATGACACGTAGAATACTGACAGAACAAGAGGAAAGAGAGTCTAGAAATTGGAAAAAAAGGATGCGCTGTCAATGTCCTGGAAATACGGTTGCTGGACATGTTCCAGATGCAGCAGCAGGTGGCCCGGCCATTCCTCTTGATTGGATGGCTCAAATGAAAGAGACAAATTCATATGTAGGAGGCATTGTATCTAAAATACCTGTAGGTTATACATACGACAGCGTGAAGCTTGTTGACAATTTAGGAGGCTGCTAATGCACAACACAACTTCTCTAATGGAAAAGTTATTCTTGAGAAATGCCAATGATCCTGAGCATGGCGATCAGGAGATTAGCGAAAAAGAGGATGATATACACGAAATCATGATGCTTGATTACAGCTTTAGAAAACTGTCTCCAATGCTGAAATTAAGGTTCGAATATGCAAGTAGCTGGAAAAATGCCAACCTTGATCAAGACTGGTTAAGTCTTAAAGAAATATCTGACATATACAATAATGATATAGCAAAAGAGTGGATAAGTTTAAGAAAAGAAAATTGGTCGGAAACTCCTCCAGAAAGTATCTCAGCTAGCCACTGCACACTTTTTGCTCTGAATCCTTACGAGCCAGAGGAGGCTTATTTGGTGTGGGTTGAAGGAAATATTGAACCGCAAGTTTGGAGATACTTCGGTGCAGACTATAAAATGTTCTTTAACTTAGAAAGATTTTTAGAATATCTAGTTGGAGAAAGAGAGAAAGACGACACTGGTCGATACTGAGATATTGCACCTCTGACCTGCTCTTGTACTCATACTTTGCCGGCCTGCCCGTCGAGGGCAGATCGTAGGCAGCCTGCTGGACACCTCAACAGCTCTGGACGGCCAACCCGTGGGCACCACCCTGGGCGCCGTCGGCGACAACCGCCTGCGCTTCTACCAGGACCTGCACTTTGAATACGACGTGCACGGCAACGTCACAAAGCGCACCCGGGGCAACCAGAAAGCCGGTACCCAGGAAGTACTGGACCTGACCTGGAACGCAGACCACCAGCTCATCGAATCGAACACCACGCGCCATGGCGTCACCCAGGCCACCCGCTACACCTACGACCCCCTGGGCCGGCGTGTCTCCAAGAGCGATGCCTTCGGCAGCACCCACTACCTGTGGGATGGCGACCTCACGGTGCACAGCCAACGCGGTGTAAGGCAGGCGCTGTACATCTACGAGCCAGGCAGCTTTGTACCGCTGGCCACCATCCAGGGAGCGGGCGAGGAACACAGCACCTACTGGTACCAGTGCGACCAGATCGGAGCCCCGCTCGAGTTGACCGACGAACAAGGCCAGGTGGCCTGGGCGGCGGACTACAAGGTCTGGGGTGAGGCGGTCATGCGCAGCGTGTTGAGGACCGGCACCGATGATCGGCCGATCAGCGCGCGGGCTTGGGGAATCAAGGTCACTGTGCCAACTCCGCGCCGATCCGTCGAACAGCCACTGCGCTTGCAAGGACAACAATTTGATGAAGAAACAGGTTTGAACTATAACCTTTTCAGATATTACGACCCGAAAATTGGAAGATTTATATCGCAAGATCCTATCGGCGTACTGGGAGGCAGTAATTTATTTGAGTTCGCACTGAACCCATTGACATTGAAAGATCCATGGGGACTTAAATCTATTCCTCACACAGATACAAATGGTGGGAAAGGCTATGATATCTATGCAATCTGTAAAGAAGGCGGAGTCGTCGGCTATGTTGGGCAAACAGGTGACATGGATGTTAGGCAAGGCCAACATCGTGATTCAGGACGACTACAAACTGGAGAAGATTTAAAACGTATTAGTAATGTACCCACTTATGGCGATGCTCGAGGCTTTGAACAAAAACTGATAGAGCATCACGATACTCTTGACGGAAAATGGGGATGCCCTTGCGGGAAAGGAAATATTGGAAATAAAAAGGTAGGCTACAACCGCGATAGCACCACAAGGCCTGCAGATCGACACAGTGCATTTGAAAAAGGCTATCAGAAAGCTGAAGAATGGTTAAAAAATGCCCCCTCTTCTCAAATTAACCCCTGCTAATATATGAAAATACGATTCAAGGAAGTTCAGCCCGGTGATATATTAGGCATATACATAGGAAATGGGTGCTACGCATATATGCGCCTTTTATACATGATAGCCGGCCATACATATCTGTGTGAAGTTTTTGAATTCAAGAGCACAAAGCTGGAATTTACAGAAGAGATACTTCATGCAAATCAGTTAACTCCACTTGTCAGTGCAAATTGGAAGGCATATCTTGACCCAAAATTTTGGCATGGAGAAGTGGTTCACAGAGATAATTCATTTACCCCGCCAATAGATCGGATAAGCGACGCGAGACTAATGAATGTTTCCCAGATAATAAAATTCAACATGAACTGGACTCCAAATAGTGATCAAATGTTGATCATGGCTGAAGATGTTTGGGATGAAGAAAAACATGCTGCACTAAGTAAAAAGCACGCCAACTTAGAACTTTATGATAATCCAGAGAAGCTAATTTGTGAAATTAGAAATAAGCTCAAACTGAAGCCAACACTAGATTATAAAGACAGAACAAAACGAATGGAGATTTTTAATTGGCTGAAAAATAACAAGATATATCTCGGATAAACAAAATGGGAACTTGGAGTACAGAAATATTTGGCAATGATGAGTCATTCCATTGGCTTGGTCTATTGGAGAGAAAAAAAGATTATTCGTTGATCCGTGAATCTTTCGAAGAAATCAATGTAGCCAAAGATTCATATATTGAAATTGATTTAGCCTCTGGAGCGCTAGCGGCAGCAGAGGTTATTGCTCAAGCCTATGGACATCCAGGGTCATCAATCAATATTGTAGAGCGCATTGCAGAATGGCTCGAATTTGATTGCATTGAATCACCTTCACCTGACCTTTTGCCTATGGCTCGCCTGGCCGTAGGGCGTGTTCTGCGACCACCTTGCGAAGCTTTGGAGGGATGGCAGTCAGTGGAGGATTTGGAAGAGTGGTGTCAGCATGTAAGAGCGCTACAAGCACGACTGAACATGGTTAGCTGATAAAACAATTCATTCACACAACTCGCTACGCCTACGACCCCCTGGGCCGGTGCGTCTCCAAGAGCGATGCCTTCGGCAGCACCCACTACCTGTGGGATGGCGACCTCATGGTGCACAGCCAGCGGGGCGCAAGACAGGCGCTGTACATCTACGAGCCAGGCAGCTTTGTACCGCTGGCCACCATCCAGGGAGCGGGCGAGGAACACAGCACCTACTGGTACCAATGCGACCAGATCGGTGCCCCGCTGGAGCTGACCGACGAGCAAGGCCAGGTGGCCTGGGCGGCGGACTACAAGGTCTGGGGTGAGGCGGTCATGCGCAGCGTGTTGCAAACCGGCACCGATGATCGACCCGTCAGCGCACGGGCTTGGGGCTCAAAGCCTGTTGCACCACCTCCACCGCCGCCCATTGAGCAACCCTTCCGCTTCCAGGGACAGCAGTTTGATGAGGAGACGGGGCTGCATTACAACCGGTTCAGGTATTACGATCCGGTGGTGGGGAGGTTTGTTAGTCAGGATCCTATTGGTTTAGAAGGTGGAATAAACCTATTCTTGAATTCGAACAATACAACCGGATGGATTGATCCATATGGCTTGGCACCGTTTAAACCCTGTCCCTGCACTTGCAAGAAAATATTGGATAACATGAAAGCGAATGGAAGAGATTACGGTGCAAAATCAAATACAGCCAAAGATGGTCATCACATTATCCAAGATGCAGCTGCTAAAACCATACCGAAATATAGTTATACAGGAGCACCAGCCATACAGTTAGGTGGACCTTCTACAAAAATTGGATCTGAACACTATATTGCAACGCAAATTCAACGTGAGGCAGGGGGTGGAACATACGCTGCTGAAAGAAGAATAGGATACAAAGCAATTAGAAAGGCTGGATTGACAGAAGAGGAATCAAAATGTTTATTCCTAATGCATGTCGATCCTTATTTCAACAACCTTGGGGTTACAGCAACAACACCCATGCGAACTGTAGCAAACAGGAGATGAAATGACTGAATCATACTTGGAAAATAATCCTAGAATCATTTCAAATATAAAGTCAATAATAAAAGAAATGGCCAAAGAAAATTATGACGTATTGCATACAAAAAACCTGCTAGGTGATGCATCGCCACAGGAATATATTGAGCGTTCTCATGACATCTTTCGCGGAAAATTAATTACAATACCACCCGACGATGCATTGCAGAAATCATACGTATTTGACCTTCCCAAAGATCCTAATGATAAATACGCCATCGATGTATTTCTGTGGAGCAACGGCGAAGAAAGTGACGCTGTGGCAACCTTTTGCGTAAGAAGAAATCCTAAGTCCGATGCTCAAGCAGTCTATCTCTATGATTTAAAAATTCCATAACACGTCCGTATATACGACACCACCGGCCGCATCCTCGCCAGCCTGCCCGCACAAGGCAGCCCGCTGGCCCGCGAACTGTTTGCCTTCGACCCCGCAGGCAACCTGCTGGACTCCATCCCCGGCAAAGACGGCCAGCCCGTGGACACCACTCTTGGCGTGGTGGGCGACAACCGCCTGCGCTTCTACCAAGACCTGCACTTTGAATACGACGTGCACGGCAACGTCACAAAGCGCACCCGGGGCAACCAGAAGGCCGGCACCCAGGAAGTGCTGGACCTGACCTGGAACGCAGACCACCAGCTCATCGAATCGAACACCACGCGCCATGGCGTCACCCAGGCCACGCGCTATGCCTACGACCCCCTGGGCCGACGTGTCGCCAAAAGCGATGCCTTCGGCAGCACCCACTACCTGTGGGATGGTGACCTCATGGTGCACAGCCAGCGTGGAGGAAGACAGGCGCTCTATATCTACGAGCCAGGCAGCTTTGTACCGCTGGCCACCATTCAGGGAGCGGGCGAGGAACACAGTACCTACTGGTACCAGTGCGACCAGATCGGTGCGCCGCTGGAGCTGACCGACGAGCAAGGCCAGGTAGCCTGGGCTGCGGACTGCAAGGTCTGGGGTGAGGCGGTCATGCGCAGCGTGTTGCGGACCGGCACCGATGATCGGTCCGTCATCCATCGGTAGACAATTCTCTGAGACAGATGATATTGTCATGAAGGCAGTAGAGTTGGTAGATAGGCTAAATAGACGGTCGTGAGCGATTAATGCTGTGGACCCAGGTTTCATTTTCAGGTACTCCAGGAGTATTCTTTTACCTCTCGGGAATCGTCACAAAAACCTTTGATTCACAATCATGACCAGCACTATCGATACGGTAAAGATTTTGATGTCTGACAGATATCGTCGCGAACCTCCTCTGCCGGAGGAAACAATTACAGAAATATCCAGAAGGCTCAATCTTCCTGACGATTACGCGAATTGGATGCGCTGGTCCAATGAAGGCGAAGGAAATTTTGGTGATATGTACCTGACGTTCTGGCCGCTGGACGAACTGGAGCAACTCAACAAGGATTTTCTTGTTCAGCATTACCTGGGTGCCGAAGCTTTGTGTTTTGGCACAGATGGAGGAGGAACCGGCTATGTCTTCAAATCTCTTCCCAATGACACCTCCATCTGGTCTGTTCCGCTGGGAGACTTGGACTGGTCAGCTGCAAGCAAGATTGGTGATGATTTTGGCTCGGCGTTGTTTAAAGCTCTGACCACTATCGATTCCGTTCACATCAAAGCAATTCAACGTCAAAAGTGCGATTTTTTTGAATCACCTGCAGCTTACCCTGACCCATATTCAAGAATAGGAATAGCTTTACAGACAAGAGGGCAGCAACCAGTTACAGGAATGCGCGCTCTACCCGATCAAGAATGCGCAGGTTGGTATATATGGGCTGGAGATTATTCCAGCGCTGCAGATTTCTTCCAGTCTGTACACGTCGGCCATGTTTTGGAATTTTGGCCTGAATTACTTCCCTACTTGGCACTGGCTCCAGATTATCGCTTCATCATTGATGATGAAGGCTATGAAGATGTCTGGAAAGACCCGGTGATCACTATGAAATAGTCATTATCGTATTGACAAGGATGTCGAATTATTATTTTCAAATATTCATCGGTGCATCAAATGAACAGACAAGATATATTAAGAGATTTTGGAAAAATCTTCATCAAAGAGGCAAGAGACTCTTCTATTGAGAGAGTTTTTGATTTTATACAAGGAAATCTTAGAACACCTGAGTCTATAAGATTTAGTGAATTCTATTCGCCTCTTTCACAAGATCAAAAAGATGATTTCAAATATCTTGCACTCCTGGCTATCGATTCTGCTATTTTCAGAATACTCAGAATGGCTGATCAAGAGGTGATTGATATAAAATTCAACGATAGCGACAGCATTTCTCAAATGAGTGATGGTCTTGCTGGAGAGCTGTTTGGTGATAGTGGCTGGATGAAAGAATTCAGTGACTATCCATCCACAACAATATAGTTTTGGATATAAATACGTCTCAATATTTAGAGTGAACAACACCACCGACCGCCAATCGTGCGCACAATATCACCACCGCCAACTTCAACAACGCTTCGTGGGTATTCAGCTGCCGGTCAACGCGGATTCGCAGCTTGCCAAAGCCTTCAACCCATCATCGGTCCGCGCTAGTATGAATACTCTGCAACAGCATGTGACGAAATGACATTAACCACTTATAGGAAATATTTGAATGAATAAAGAATATTACATAATAGCCATCAACGAGGAATTCGGATGCTCTGCTGGATTTTATCATTCCATACTTGCTAAAGATTTTGAAGAGGTAGAAGGGGATTATGGTTATAACCCTTGGTATGCCGGCCCCAAAAGATACGGAGGAACACTACCATCGCTTCCTGAAAAACTCATTTTGATGGAGAAAATAACTATACATATGAAGTTCGCAAGGGTGCAGAGTACTTTTATGTCATAAGTGCGGAATTCGCAAGATGCCTGCCAAAAATCAAACATAATTTTTCCGAAATCAAACGTGTTGATTGCATCGACAGCAAAGGCATTTCAAGAAATACCAGGGATGTTTTCATCGCAATACCAAAGAAATTCAAAGCCGAAAACTGCTTGGATCTTTCAAATAGCAAACCAATATCTCCAAGAGGCATTGAATATGAAAGTCTCCATTTCAAGGATGACTTGGATTTTGACATTTTCGACATTGTGAATATATCATCTAGTCAGGCAAGACTAATTGGTTCAGAGAAGGCAAAAGAAATATTCGAAGATCATGGCATACGATGTGTGAAATACATACCCATAAGTGATATAAACGCCAGCATGCAATGTCATATGAATGAGCTATACAAGCCCATTGGATTTTATGATCCGGTATGAAAATTCAATTTTCGCTGACTATTTGCTTGCAGTAGAGTACCAATATGAGCATTGACTCTTCGAAAATTTCTTATGTTTTAAATAAATATATCAATGGGGAAATATGCACAGGATTTGAAGAAACCAACACCCTCATAGAAAATTTAGGAGAATTACACTCAATAGGATTTGATAGTACAGGGGATCCTTGTGGTCATGAGTTATTTGAGAAAAATTATTCTATAAACCAAAGAAACCAAGGAGTTAATTTAAAACTATATACATTCAGAAGAAAATTATGGAGTAGCGGCCTGGATTTCTACGGATTTAGATTATCAAATATTTTAAGAAAAATAGATTCACCAAGCAATATAAGACTATTTCTGGACAACCATAGATCAAACGGCGCCATCATTATCAATGAAATATGTGTTTGCAGATTTTCATATTATAAAGAAAAGCCGCTAGCACTTACTTTTGAAACCGACATAGGAATAATTGATGAGATGCGAAATAAACGTATTTCCACCAACGCGATCCACAACGAATTTTCAGAAATTCTTACGCAAACAGCATTTAAAAATAATAAAAAGATCCGCCTACTAAGAAAAATAATAATCAACGCAGGTCATGAATTAGGCTAGCCCAATATATACCCTGTGGATTGGTGACAAAAACTGAAGAAACGGAGATTTTATTGTCTATGCGACATAACTATCGACATCAGTGACGTTCTGCTATTTGAAGTGTTGTCACGGAATCTATGTCAATGGTCAAAGATATTCCAAATGCAAAAATACAGATCATGGATCTATTGAAGATCATCTGCAATCATCAAATTACCCAAAACAAGCAAATTTTGGACGAAGATAACTCATTCGAAATTTCACGTGTCTTAGAAAACTACATTTCCAACCCAAAGCACAAGAGGCAGAGGTACACGATGCCTCCAGAATCAAGTGTGGCAGAAATGGAAACACGGGAAGGATTGGGGCCATTTGACAAGCTTTCAGACATTGATCTCTGGATTGATGGAGAGCCATCTGATTTAACTGCTGTATTCAGAATAAAAACATCGGCATGCACTGGTGAATCCACTGTATTTATTTATGACTTGAAGGTATTATAGATATTCAATCGTACAACACAGGAAAATGTCCCGCATACTTTTGCGATCGCATTATTCGAAATTTGATTTTCATGAGCAAGATGACAGCGCCCTCATTAATCAACTCATTATTCATCCATGAAAAATCTCATCAATCTCAAGAAAGTCATTGAGGAAATTTCCATTAATGAAGGATGGCTCTACGCAAAGACTGATATCGATATAGAAGATGATGCCAAGGTATTTTTCTATAGCGCGGATTTAAATCAGAGTCCCCAGGATGAATTACAAGTTAGAGAATTATTTTTCAGGGCAGGATTTTCCCCCTATCTTTCAAAAGAAGATGTGGAGGATATAATCGAAAATCTGGAACAGCAAGTGGAATTCCCCACTATCGTTGACTATATAAATGCGATACGGTTTTATAAAAAGCATGATGCATTTATCGTTATGTAAAAATGAGCAAAAAACCCCACGGAATGACAAGTGATGGCAGCAAGAGGAAGCGCAGCGCTTTCTGGCTGCCACGGGCTATCGCCTGCCTTGGGACCATTAGTGGAAGTACGTTGCGAAGGCGGGCACGGAGCGGCTGTATGTGTGCGGGGACGTGGTTCCCCAGCGCGATCCGTCCGGGGATGTGTGCCTGACCCAGTTTGGCGATGGACAGGGCCATATGGGCAAATCCGTGCACAGCCGTTGTTGTGGCGCTCCTGGTACAGCAATGTTCTGGTGGCGTCATTTTTCGGCTTTAGGATGGCGGGCCATGCGCAATTCCCACCCCCTTTGGACGGCAGCAGCCCTGGGCCTGGCAGCGGCCCTAGGTAGCGGCCCGGCTTACGCGGCTCGCCCCATGATCACGGACGATGCCCGCATCGTCGATGCCAAGTCCTGCCAGCTGGAAAGCTGGGTCAAGTCCAGGAAGGACAGCACGGAGTTCTGGGCGCAGCCGGCCTGCAATTTCACGGGCAATCTGGAGCTGACGCTGGGCGCGGCACGCACGCGAGAGGACGGCAGCAGCCGGACCACGGATGTGGTGATCCAGGGCAAGACCCTGTTCAAGGAACTGCAGCCCAATGGCTGGGGCTGGGGCCTGGCCGTGGGCAATGCGCGGCATCCGAATGACGAGGGCCAGGTCCGGGGGGATCTGTACGCCTATGTGCCCGTCACGTTCTCGCTGCGCGATGACCGGCTGTTCTTCCACACCAACGTGGGCTGGCTGCGCACGGCGCAGACGCATCGCAACCTCATGACCTGGGGCCTGGCCACCGAGGCCCAATTGAGCCAGAGCACCTGGCTGATTGCCGAGACATTCGGCCAGAACCAGGGCAAGCCCTTCTACCAGATGGGCCTGCGCTACTGGCTGGTGCCTGGACATGTGCAGGTCGATGCCACCTACGGCAACCGCGCGGGCAGCAGCACGCAGGAGCGGTGGTTTTCCATCGGCTTGCGGCTGCTGTCGTCACCGTTCCTGCCCTGAGCCCTGCCTGGTGGCTGGCGTCGCGCCCGTATGCCTGCAGGCCCGGACGCCATGGAAACCGGCGCCCCGCACCGGCCGGTGCGGGGCGGACCGTGCAGGACCGCAATGCCTGCCGCAGTGCCTATTTGTTGGGCTTGGCTGCAGGGCCGGCCGGGATGGCGGCGACGCCATCAGGCTTGACGTAGGTGACCGAGGTCACGTAGTGCACGCCGTCGTATTTTTCTGCGCCGTTCGGGCCGGTACGCTGGCCGCCGCTGCGCTCGTCGTGCGTGGCTTCGGCCACGTAGGTGCCCTTCCAGGGCATGTCGAACTGCACCAGGCCCTGCTCGTCGGCATGGGCTTCCTTGCTCCAGCCCGATTGCACGGTCAGCACCACCTTGGCCTTGGGCAGCGGCTGGCCCTTGTAGATGACCTTGAACTCGCCGGCCTTGCCCGAGGGCACCACATCCAGCGTCAGGCGCGGGGCCTGGGCGGCAAAGCCGGTGATCAGGCGCGCGGCCGGGTGGTACCAGTTGCGCAGTTCCTGCTCGCCCTTCTTGCTGGTGTACAGCGGGTAGCCGGCATCCTCGGCCACGATGCTGTCGCCCTGGCCGGCCTTGAAGGGCAGCGCAAAGCCGGTGCCGGTCTTTCGGCCATCGGCCGCCTTCTCGCCCTGGGCAGACACCAGGGTGGCCACGGGCTTGCCGAACTTGTCGAGCAGGCCCGGCGATGTCTCGCGCAGGTTGTCGCCGAATTCGCCAAAGCGGATCACGGCGGTTTCGCCGGCCGGCTGTTCCAGCCAGATCTGGTGGGCCTGGCTGGCGCCGCTGGCGGCCAGGAGTGCGGAGACAAGAATCCAGTGTTTCTTCATTGCAGCTTCCTCAAAGGACAAAAAAACAGCCATCGGCGCCACAACGGGCCGACGGCATGAACGTGCTTGGGCAGTGGGGTGCGGCCGCATGGCGCCGCATTGGTTATTGAATGCGAATGGTTTGCATTCTATGTGCATTGCACACCGCCCCGGCGCAGTTCACCAGGTGGCTGCAATGGGGTTCGGCCCAGCGCTCAGGCGGCATCCTCGATGCGCACCGGCTCGCCCGTGAAGGCCAGCGCCTCGGCGGCCTGCTCCCAAGGGCTCCGGTCAGCCGCCCGGGCCGGGCGCAGCACAAAGCCCTCGCCTTCCGCATGCGTGGTGCTGGCCGCGGGCTGCAGCGGCAGGCCCATGCGCTCATGCGCCTGGGCCACCAGGGTGCGGGCGTAGATTTCCGCAGCCATGCTGCGCAGGCGCGGCTTGTAGACCTTGCCCACGTTGGTGGTGGGGAGCGCATCGATGATGCGCACATAGCGCGGGCGCGCAGGCGCTTCGTCCACGCCGGCTGCGGCAAAGGCCAGCAGTTCGGTCTCATCGGCCTGGGCGCCGGGGTGGAGCGCGACAAAGGCCACAGGCACCTCGCCCGCATAGGCATCGGGTGCGCCCACGGCGGCGCAGGCCTTGACGGCGGGATGGCGCTCCAGCGCCTGCTCTATCACCTGCGGATCGATGTTGTGGCCGCTGCGGATGATGACGTCCTTGGAACGCCCGCGCAGCCGCAGCAGGCCATCGTCGCCGACCGAGCCCAGGTCGCCCGTGATCAGCCAGCCGTCGTCGGTGAGGTAGCTGGACGGCTCAATGCCGCCCAGGTATCCGGAAAACAGGTTGGGCGACTGGAACACCACCATGCCGGTTTCGCCAGGCGCGGCTTCCTGGTCCGATGGCCTGCCGTCCGGCCCCATGCGGCGCACGGCCAGGCGCGCAAACGGCAGGCGCAGGCCCACATGTCCGGCCGCCGCGTGCAGGCCGGGCGGCGTGATGGTGGAGATGCCCGTCATCTCGGTCATGCCCAGGCTCTCGTGCACATGGAAACCGCTGTGCGCCTTGAAGCGCGCCGCCACCTCGGGCGACAGCGGCGCGGCGCCCGTGCGGAAGTAGCGGATGGAGGACACATCGGCCCCCTGCAGCGGCACCTCCACCAGCGCGGCCAGCACCGTGGGCACGGCCGACATCAGCGTGGGCTTCCACTGTGCCGCCATGCGCCAGAAGCCGGCAATCACGGCCTTGTTGCGAAACAGCCCCGTGGTCGGAATGATGACGTGGGCCCCGGCCGAGAAGCAGGCCAGCGAGCCCGGCAGCACGCCCGCCACATGGAACAGCGGGTAGCCGTTGATGGTGCGGTCGGCCGTGTTCAGGCCCTGCATCTGCACGCTGGCCCAGGCGGTGTAGACCTGGGCGCCATGCGTTTGCACGGCGATCTTGGGCGCACCCGTGGTGCCCCCGGTATGAAAGTAGGCCGCCACGTCGCCGGCCTGGGGCTGGCGCCCGCTCACCAACCGGTCGGAGGGCTGGGCGGCCAGGGCGGCGTTCAGATCGCTGGCGGGCCAGCGCTGTCCATCCCCCAGGGGAGTCCGACCTTCATGCGAGACCCAGAGCACATGCGCCAGGTCCGCATCCAGCGCCGTGACTTTCTCGCGGATGCCGGCATCGTCCTCGTCCGCCCAGGCGATCAGAAAGCGCGCGCCCGTGGTCCGCATCAGGGCAGAGATCTTCTCGGCACTCAGCAAAGGATTGATGGGCTGCACGATGCCCGCCGCCTCGCCGCCCCACAGCGCAAAGTGGTACTCCATGCAGCCGGGCAGCAGGATGGCCACCGTGTCGCTGGCGCCCATGCCCAGCGCATGCAGGGCGTTGGCCGTCTGGTGGATCCGGCCCAGCAGTTCGGCATAGCTCAGGTGCCGGGCGTCATCCACGCTGCCGGCCTGGGGCAGAAAGCTCAGCGCCCTGCCCTGGCCGTGCTCACGCGCGGAGTTGCAAAACAGGTCGTAGACCGTTTGCGCCGTGATCAGCCCGGCCATGGGCTGGCTTTCGATGGCCTCCACATCGGCCAGGGAACGCACGGCCCGCAGGGGCCGGAACATGGATTGCGCAGGAATAGGACTCATGGCCATGGGCTCACTCCGCACCCAGGCCGTTGGTACGCACCACCTCGCCCCAGCGCGTGTAGTCGCTGCGGATCAGGCCCTCGGTGTCCTGGGGGTTGAGGTAGGCGGCCGTCACGCCGATCTTCTCGAAGCGGTCGCGCACCTCGTCGGTGGCCAGCAGCTGGCGCGAGGTGGCGCTGAGCTTGTCGATGATGGCGCGCGGTGTTTCCCTGGGTGCCACCAGGCCGCCCCAGGACGATGCCTCATAGCCGCCAAAGCCCTGCTCGGCCATGGTCTGCACGCCGTCCAGCGCCTTCACGCGCTGCGGCGTGCCCACCGCCAGCGCCTTCAGCCGGCCGCTGCGGATATGGGGCAGCGCAGACACCATGTCCGCATAGATCACCGGCACCACGCCGCCCAGCGTGTCGTTCATGGCGGGCGCGCTGCCCTTGTAGGCCACGTGCTGCATGGTGTGCAGCCTGGCGGATTTCATCAGCTCCATGCTCAGGTGGCCCGAGCTGCCCGCCCCGGAGCTGGTGTAGTCCAGCGTGGCGGGCTGCGCCTTGGCGTACTGGAACAGCGATTTGAGGTCCGTCACCTTGGGCAGCGACTGCGCATTGACCGCAATCACATTGGGCAAGTCATAGATCTTGGTGACCGGGGCGAAATCCGTGGCCGGGTGGAACTTGACGTTCTTGAAGAAATGCGGCGCCATGATGGTGGGCGTGACCATCATCATCAGCGTATAGCCGTCAGGCGCTGCCGTGCGGAACTGGCCCGCCGCCACCGCGCCCGATGCGCCGGGCTTGTTCTCTATCACCACCGGCTGGCCCAGCTGGCGCCCCAGCGCCTCGGCGTAGACGCGCGCTGCGCCATCGGTGGGCCCACCCGGCGGGAAGGGAACGACCAGGCGAATCGGCCTGTCGGGCCAGGCGCCGGTATCGGTATTGGCCTGCGCCGCGCTGCACAGCGATGCGAACGCTGCCACGCCGATGGCGCCCAGCGCCATGCCCTTGGCCAACGCCTGTCTTTTTGTGATGCCTGCCATCTTGTCTCCTTGAATGTTTATGTGTTCTGGCTGGCCCATTCTGCCCAGCGCACCCTCTTTGACAATGGCGGCGGCGGTTGACATCATGTCAAATAATATTGACACCCCCTTGGACTTCAGCGCATGGATCTCCTGGCATTCAACATCCTTGTCCAGATCATCGAGCACGGAAACCTGAGCCAGGCGGCAAAGTTCTTGAACATGTCGCGGGCCAACGTGAGCTACCACCTGGCCCGGCTGGAGAAGTCCCTGGGCGCATCGCTGCTGCGCAGAACGCCCCAGGGCGTGGAGGCCACCGAGGTCGGCCAGCGCATCTACCGCCATGCACGCAACATCCTCAACGAGACCGAACTGGTGCGCGAGCTGGCCCAAAGCAGCACGGACGACATCTCGGGAAAGATCGGGCTGAGCGTGCCCACCGGCTACGGCCACCTGGTCATGGCGCCGTGGCTGATCGAGTTCAAGCGCGCCCATCCGCAGGTGGTGCTGGACATCCGCCTGGAAAACTTCATAGACAACCTGCTCAAGGACAGCGTGGACATCGCCATCCGCGTCATGTCCGACCCGCCGCCCATGCTGGTGGCGCGCGACATGGGGCCGGTGCGCTACAGCCTGTGCGCCTCCAGCGACTGGCTGCGCAGCCACCGCCTGCCGGAGACACCGTCCGAGCTGTCGCGCACGCCGCTCATCACATCGGGCGGAGAAAGCGGCAAGGTGCGCCTGCAGATTGCGCGGAACGGCCAGCCACTGGAGGAGCTGGACATCACGCCCACGCTGATGTCGCGCAGCTACCCTTTCCTGTGCGACTGCATCACCGGTGGCTTGGGCGTGGGGCTGGTGCCCGACTACATGGTGCGCCGCCAGGTGGAAGATGGCCGCGTCGTGCTGGCCATGCAGGACTACGAATTCAGCATCAACCAGGGCCGCATGTTCATGCTGTACATGCCCAACCGCTTCCAGTCCGGCGCCGCCCGGGCCTTGATCGACTTTCTGAGCGACAGGATGGGCCTTGCGCGCATCATCCGGCCGGGTGACTTGCCCGACGGCACAGGCGTTGCGACCGCCGGAGTGACGCTGGAACAAAGTTTGTAGACGACTGGTCGGTTTTTCGTTAGACTTCGATCCCATGAAGAAACCCGCACAGGAAACACGCCAGCACATCCTTGATGTGGCCAAGGCGTTGATGACCCAGAAAGGCTACACGGCCGTCGGCCTGGCCGAGGTCGTCGCGGCCGCGGGCGTGCCCAAGGGCTCCTTCTACTACTACTTCAAGTCCAAGGAAGAGTTCGGCCAGGCCCTGCTGCAGGAGTACTTCGACGAGTACCTGGCCAAGATCGATGCGCTCATGGAGACGCCCGATCCGGCCATCTCCCGGCTGATGACCTACTTCCGCCATTGGACACAGAAACAATGCTCGGCCCATGCAGGAGGCCAGTGCCTGGTGGTCAAGCTGGGCCCCGAGGTCTGCGACCTGTCCGACGACATGCGCTCGGTGCTGCGCACCGGCACCGACGCCATCATCACCCGCCTGACCGACTGCGTGCGCGCAGGCCAGGCCGACGGCTCCATCACCTCCACCATGGATGCCCCCACGCTGGCCGAATCGCTGTACCAGCTGTGGCTGGGTGCCTCCCTGCTGTCCAAGCTGGGCCGGCATGAGGAGCCCTTTGCCGCAGCCCTTGTTTCCACGAAGCGGCTGCTGGGCTGAGCAGGCCTGGACGCTGCTTTTTATTTGTCTTTTTGTAGACGACTGGTCAACTTCAAACCTTTCACCCTTCGCCCATCCCTCCTCCTTTTTGTTCAACCACCACCACTGCACACCATGACCGACCACAGCCTTCACACCGATCTGTTCTCCCCCACCCAACTGGGCGGCCTGTCGCTCGCCAACCGCTTCGTCATGGCCCCGCTGACCCGCAGCCGCGCCGGTGACGACGGCGTGCCCACCGAACTGCACGCCACCTACTACGCCCAGCGTGCCAGCGCAGGCCTGTTGATCAGCGAAGCCGTCAACATCTCGGCCCAGGGCCGCGGCTACAACCTGACCCCCGGCATCTGGACCGAGGAACAGGTCGCCGGCTGGAAGAAGGTCACCGACGCCGTACATGCGGCCGGCGGCAAGATCGTGGCCCAGCTGTGGCACGTGGGCCGCTACTCGCACGTGGACCTGCAGCCCGGTGGCGTGGCCCCTGTCGCCCCCTCTGCCATCAAGGCCGAAGGCGTCACCTTCACGCCCAACGGCGTAGCCGAGGTGTCCATGCCCCGCGCCCTGGAAACCAGCGAAATCCCCGGCATCGTCGAGCAATACCGCCATGCGGCCGAATGCGCCAAGCGTGCAGGCTTTGACGGCGTGGAAGTGCACTCGGCCAACGGCTACCTGCTCGACCAGTTCCTGCGCGACTCCACCAACCACCGCAGCGACGCCTACGGCGGCAGCATCGAAAACCGCGCCCGCCTGACGCTGGAAGTCACCGACACCGTGGCCAAGGTCTGGGGCGCCGACCGCGTGGGCATCCGCCTGTCGCCCGTCACGCCCAACGCCGGCAACACGCCGCTGGACAGCGACGTGATGGCCCTCTACGGCTACCTCATCCCCCAGCTCAACCGCTTCGGCCTGGCCTACCTGCACGTCGTGGAAGGCGCCACCGGCGGCTCGCGCGAACTGCCGCCCGGCGTGGACCTGGACGCGCTGCGCAAGCTCTTTGACGGCGCCTACATGGGCAACAACGGCTATGACCTGGAACTGGCCATGGATCGCCGCGCCAAGGGCTTGGTCGATACCGTGGCCATCGGCCGCCCCTTCATCGCCAACCCCGATCTGGTGGCCCGCCTGCGCCACGGCAAGGAGCTGGCCGTGGCCCCGCACGAGGCCTACTACGGCGGCGGCGCCCAGGGCTACACGGACTGGCCAGTGGCCGCCTGAGCCGGCCATCCGCCCCACGATCTGCGGCACACTGGCTGATCTGCGTCCTCATCGAATGACCAAGCGAAAGACCAAGCCATGCAACTGCTGATCGTAGGCGCCACGGGGCTGGTGGGCAGCCAGGTGCTGCAACAGGCCCTGGCCGACAGCCGCATCACCCGCGTCGTGGCCCCGGTACGCCGGGCGCTGCCGGCGCATCCCAGGCTGCTCGCCCCCATCGTCGATTTCGAGCACCTGTCCGAAGATGCCAACTGGTGGAGCGCCGATGCCCTGGTCTGCACTCTGGGCACCACCATCAAGACAGCCGGCAGCCAGCCGGCTTTTCGGCGCGTGGACCATGACTACCCGCTGCTGGCCGCCCGCCTGGCCCATCGGCACGGCACGCCCACCTATGTGCTGAACTCGGCCATGGGCGCCGACGCCGGCTCGCGCATCTTCTACAACCGCGTCAAGGGTGAGCTCGAGCGCGACCTGCAGGCGCAAGGCTTTGCCTCCCTCACCTTCGTGCGCCCCGGCCTGATCAGCGGCCCGCGCACCGAGCACCGGGCGGGCGAGCGCTTCATGGTCAGCCTTCTTGGCGCCCTGGGCCCGCTGCTGCCCCGGCGCTGGCGGCTCAACCCCGCGCACCGCATTGCCCAGGCTTTGATAGAGGCTGCTGTCAACGCCAGACCCGGCGTCCATATCGTGGGCTCCGAGGCACTGGCCGAATGAACCCGGCGCCCGCACGCGCAAAAACAGAACCATTCAGGAACCCCTGCATGAACCCGCATATTGCCCCGGTCGATCTCGCCAAGTCCTACCGACTGATCAACCACGGCCCCACCGTCCTGGTCTCGGCACGCCACGGCGGCGTGGACAACGTCATGGCCGCAGCCTGGTGCTGCGCGCTGGACTTTGCGCCCCCGAAGCTCACCGTGGTGCTGGACAAGGCCACGGCCACGCGCGCCTTGGTCGAGCACAGCGGCATGTTCGTGATCCAGGTGCCCACGGCCGCCCAGTTGCAGCTCACGCACCAGGTCGGCACGCTCAGCCTGTCCACCGATGCCGGCAAGCTCGCCACCAGCGGCGTTCAGTTGTTCGGCATGGACGGGTTCGACCTGCCCTTCGTGGACGGCTGCGCCGGCTGGCTGGCCTGCAGGCTGATCCCGGAACCCCACAACCAGCAGGCCTACGACCTGTTCATCGGCGAGATCGTGGGCGCGTGGTCCGACACCCGCGTATTCCGCAACGGCCACTGGCACTTCGAGAGCGCCGACCCCGCGCTGCGCAGCCTGCACTACGTGGCGGGTGGGCAGTTCTATGCGATTGGGCAGGCGTTGAGGGTGCAGGAAAGCAAAGAATAGTTTCTTTTTCCATTTCAGAAATCTGGCAGTACTTCTACTGCAATGCTTGCTGCGTCCTGAAGATCAATACCGCATCTGCGGTATATTTTCACTGGGACAAACAATTCATTATTCCTTCCCGTGGTTGTTATTTTTCACATCAACTGAAGGGAATCAAAATGGAATGGAACTCAACAAGAAACCAGTGGACGCGTCAGCTTGTCTTTTCCTTGATCGCGTGTCCCATCGCGGTCTTGATGACAGGGTGCAGTGGTGCAGAGGAAGTCTTGGATGCCATCGCAGTCGCCACAGGAGATGGTGGCAAGCGTGTCAAGCTCACCGGTCCTGTCATGGGCGATCAGCGCATGATCTGCATTGATAGTCCACCACGCGTGGCACCGGCCGAATTGCAAAGAGAAATTGACAAATACCTGTTCAAGTCCATCCGTTGGGATAGTGGCACACCCGACAAGAAAACGACTGTCAACAAGGAAATCGAGGACAACCGGTCATGCAGCTATCGGATATCACCTTACGAAACCATTTCCTGGGACCAGTTCGTTTCTGACGCCATCAATCAGCAATTGGCAGATTGGGGGAATTTCAGCGCAAATACAAATATGGCAGGCCAAAAATATATCGATGTCTGCATGAAAGACAATGAATGCGAGGATGGAGACATTCTAGCCATCACATTGAATGAAAGGGAAGTTGCTCGTTCCGAACTTTTCAACCAGCCAAGTTGTTTTGAGGTGCCCGTCAGCTCAGGAGTCAGCTATCTTGGCATACGGGCCATCAATGGCAGCGGCAACAAGGGAGCGTGCTCCTATGCGGATCGAAATACAGGGGAAGTGACGGTAAGCGGGGCCACAGGCGCGGGACGCACGCAGCTCTATAGCGTGCGTGGCGGCCAGGGCTCCTATGGATCACTCACCATCGTCAATTAGTTTTCGCATCCTGGAAGAGGATATGACCGCATATTGACCAGCTCAATAGAAAATTCGTTCGATGAACTCCTGGGTGCTGCAACAGTCCTGCGGGCTTTGATGTTTACAAAGGGCCAATCGCAAAATAAAGCGAATAGTGCCTGCAGCTCCTGAAAACTCCGCTCAAAAAATATTTCATCCCAGAGCCAGTGCCGAAGCCATCCCGCAAATGCGGTATGGCCTTGCGCACCATGGCTGGGAAGACTGCTGTCTAGGCGGATGAGGGAAACCATCGAATCCTTGCGCCGCCCATTCCCAATCGTTTGAAAGGCAGATACCCAATGACCAAGCAGACCCCCAAATTGCGCCCCACCCTCATCGCCGGTGCCGTGCTCGCGCTTACGGCTTGCGGAGGTGGCAGTGGCGGTGGCGGAGACAACGAAGTGACGCCACCGGTTGCACCACCAACACAAACGACCCAGGAGTTGGTGCAGAAGTACATGGATGCCAGACAGGCGCTGACCGCCACCCAGTTGCCCGCCAAAGGCACCGAGCGCTTTGCGCATCTCGACGACTGCTACCTGGGCAACGGCAGCAGCAAGGAGCGTCTGGTCACCCATTGGGATGAAAACCAGACCCAGGTCCAGGCCTCCAATGCCTATCAGATTGGGCGGAGCTTCGAAAATCTGCAAATCCTGGCAGAGCGCAAAGCCACCAATGCCGACGGATCCGCACGGCATGAGGTGGATATCAGCTACGACGAAAAATTCACGGACGGGACCAGCACAAGGGACCAGCGCGAAACTCTGATCGCAGGAAGCAGCAGCGGCACCTGCGCCACTCCCCGCAATGCAGCCGAGATGCGCAGCCTGGGCAATCAGCGCGTGGTAAGCGTGGGACTGGTGTCGCGCAACCGCGCCAATGTGGTACGCCAGCTGTCCGACGGCGAACCGTCCGCCAGTCCGTTCCACTTGCGGCGCGAGGTGCAGTTTGGCATTTCCGATCCTGCTCGGCTGGCAACTTACGCCATTGTCAGTTGGCCGTCGGCGCAGGCAGGCGGCGCGCGCAACTCGCTCAAGCTGCTGTCGCCACGCATCATGCGCGATGCACCCGAAATGCAAGGCGTGCGGGGCAACGCCAGCTATGCGGACACCAACAACTTCCGGCAGTGTCGATCGAACGCCAGCAACGACGTGGCCAACGCCGGCACGGCAGATTGCACCAACGCGCAACTGGGTGTGGCCAACGACTCGTGGGGCTCCACCGTGCGCAGCGGGTTCGATGCTGCCGCCATGGCAGACGGTGACAACCGTTTCGCAGCGCTGGGCCTGGCAGCGGGAACCGAGGTGCGCTTCGATATCCATGCCGACGATGGCTGGAAAGCCGTCAACGGACAGCAAGGCAAAACACCCATCGCCACCTATCAGGTCACGCTGAAGAGCGGGTCTTATGCGTTTGCGCAGATACCTGTCAATGCCTATCCCCAGTTCAACACCATCTCGCCCTCAGAGGGCGAGATCGTGGCCGGCTTCAAGGCCGGCGGCGGCAGCGCGCAGGTTGTCTGGTCGGCTGCGCAACCGCCAGCGGGCAGCATGCCCATGGCACTTTCAGTACTCAGTTCCTACCGGCAGGGCGCTGCGGCGGGGTCTGCCTCCGGCCTGCCCACGGTACGCACGCCCAACCTGACCGTGCCTGTTCCCAAAGGAGCCACCTCGGCCACCATACCTTTTGGAGGCAAGCCGGACGGTGCATCGGCCACGAACTATGCCGAGTTCCTCCTCGTCTACGCTGACCGCAACGGCAGGGAGATGTACTACAACCTGCAATACACCCCCTGAAGCAAGGGCTGCGTGACCAGCGCCCAATCCATCGCCCAGCCCGCAAGGCGCTGCGCGATGGGCAGGGACTGTTCACACCATTCCCCACCCCTGCAGCAGTTGCACCAATTCCACCTGCCGATGGCAGCCCGTCTTGCGCATCAGGTTCTTCATGTGGGTGCGCGCCGTATGCCAACTGCATCCTTCCATCAAGGCATAGTCCTTCACGGTCTTTCCGCCTGCCAGAAGCAACAGAAGGCGGGTCTCGCTGGGTGACAGGCCCAGCATCTCGCCCACCAGGCCTTGATTCTGCAAAACCATGGAGCCGGGCAACGTCAGAAAGATCAGGGCCAGGGGCTGTTGCCACGGCGCGGCAAACGCATGGTTGGCCGCCAGAGGCAACGCAGTCAGCCTGAGCAGGGACTGGCTGGACCGGCTGCCTTGGAGCACCAAGGCAGCCGCCTTTGCGGGATTGGCGCAAGCGGCGGAGACCAAGCCTTGCAAGCGTGCATGCGCCTCGCCCGAAGTGCATCGCAGCCCGCCGTGCACACATTGCAACGTGCCGAATGTTGCGAGCAGGCGCTCTGCCGCCGGATTGGCATGCTGCAGCCGGCACCGAGCATCCACGACGAGCAGTGCCTGCGCCAGCGCATCCAGTGCCGCGAGTCCCCATGCTGCCTGGCCGCATAGCTGGCCCATGCGCGCGCGCAAGCGGCCGGCCCGCTCGATGTGCGGCATCAAATGCTCTAGGAATGCCTTGTCCTGTGCACCATAGACGCCGGCATCCCTGGGGCGCATGAAACTGATGAAATCACGCGCATTGCCTTCCACGCGAACGGTGGCAGCGGCGGTATGCCGCAGTCCCAGCGGAACCAGCCAATCCGTATAGACGCTGTTCTGTGACGCCTGCCTGGCACTGATGTGCTCATGGTCCAGCATGACCTGGGCCACGGGCAGCCGCTGCACGGTTGCCATCCGCAGGTCGTTGCGCGCGTGGTGTGTCTCGTACTCCTGCATCAAGTCGTGATGCAGACCGAAGCTTTCCAGATTGCTTGCGCTTTGCGGAACGGCTGCCTCGCCAGCATTCAGCGTGAAATAGTGAAAGACGCCCGCCTGCAATTGCGCGCACATTCCCGCGAGCGCCTCGCTCCAGGCCTGGGGAGCGAGCACCCCCTCATACAGCTGACCGGCGATGGCATCGATGCGTTGTTGCACGGACTCACCTCGGCTGCAGGGATTGCAGCAGCCCCACCAATTCCACCTGCCGGTGGCAACCTGTCTTGCGCATCAGGTTCTTCATGTGGGTGCGCGCCGTATGCCAGCTGCACCCCTCTATCCGGGCGTAGTCCTTGACGGTCCTGCCCGTGGCAAGCAGCACCGCCAGACGCGCTTCCGAGGGCGACAAACCCAGCGCTTCCTGCACGAGTCCGGGACTCGGGCCAGAAAATGGCGTACCGGCATCCGCCATTACCAGCAAAGCCATGGGCCGCTGGCGGAACGCAGCGGCATGGCTGGGCTTGAGCGGCAGGACCGTCACCATCAACCGCAACGCAGAGCCTGCCGTCAGGCACAGCGCCCCGGCCAGGCCCTGTGCATGATGGCCGCAAGCCTGGGCCACAAGATGTAGCAGTTGCGCCTGGGCCTGCCCGTCAACGCAGCGCAGCAGGCCGTGGCGCACAGACAAGGCTTCGCAAAAAGCTGCCAGCAGGCAGTCGGCCGAGGGGTTGCAGTAGTGGATGCGGCAATTTGAATCCACAAGTGCAATGCCTTGCGGCAAGTTGTCCAGGGCTGTGAATCCCAAAGCCGCCTGCCGCGCCAGTCCGCCCATGTGCATGCGCAGGCGGGCGGCACGCGCCAGATCGGGCATCCACTGCTGCATGAAGACCCGCTCCTGTACGCCATAGATTCCACGATCCGTAGGACGCATGAAACCCAGGAAGTCCTGCGTCCCCCCCTCGTCGCGCACCTTGACACCCAGCGTGTTGCGAAGTCCGTGGGGCGCCAGCACATCGACGTAGACCGCATTGCGCGACATCTCCCATGCGCTGAAGTGCTCATGGTCGAGCATGAACTGGCCCTGGGGCAGGCTCGCCACGACGGACATGCGCAGGTCCTCGCCAACGTAGTGGGTTTCGTATTCACGCAATTTATCGGCATCGATGCCCGCCAGGTCGTGGTTGTGCACGCTCTCGACCACCCCGCCACCAGTGCTGCCCAGCGTGAAGAAATGGAAAACGGACGCGCCCAGCGCCTGCCGCATGGCGTCCAGCGCAGACTGCCAGTCCTCAGCGGAAAGTACTCCGTCGTACAGCAGTCCCGGTATATGGCAACTGGCACCCTGTCGATCAATAAATTTCATGGAAATGAATTATTGATTCTTTATAGCTATTTTCAATCAGACAGCTCTGAATTTCGATACCGGTCTTGCCACGTCGATTTGGGGCAATGTTCACACGGTTGTATTGCACAATCCATTAATGCCCGCCGCCCCCGTCCGCTCCGCACCCACGCGCGAAACCTATTCCGAACTGCAGCAGGCCTACGAGCACTTCAACCAGCGCCTTTTTGACGATGCCCTGCCCCATTGCCTGATCACGCTGCAGCGCGAGAAACGCACCTGCGGTTATTTCTCTGCCGCGCGCTTTGCCTCGCTGGACGGCAGCACCACCGACGAGATTGCGCTCAACCCCGCCTACTTCGCGGCGGTGCCCATCATCGAGACGCTGCAGACCCTGGTGCATGAGATGACGCACCTGTGGCAGCACCACTTCGGCAAGCCGGGCCGTGCGCGTTACCACAACGAGGAATGGGCGGACAAGCTGGAATCGCTGGGCCTCATGCCCTCGTCCACGGGCCGGCCCGGCGGGCGGCGCACGGGCGACATGATGGCCGACTACGCCGTGGCGGGCGGCCCCTTCCTGGCGGCCTGCGATGCCTTGCTGACCACGCGCTTCCAGCTGAGCTGGTACGACCGCTTCCCGGCCATCGAGCATGTGGTCACGGGCCAGTGGAGCATGGCCACGCAGCTCCAGGGCATGCAGGGCACCCAGCCGCCCATGTCCTCCGTGCCCGCCCTGGCCGAAGCCGTGCGGCCCGTGGGCACCTCGGTGGCGGTGCCGGGCTCCACCACCGGCGAGACCACCGTGCAGCCCGTCAACAAGTCCCTGCGCATCAAGTACCGGTGCGGCGGTTGCGCGGCGCCTGTCAATGTCTGGGGCAAGCCGGGGCTGAACCTGATCTGCGGCGATTGCGGCAAAGGCTTCACAGCCCAGGATTGAGCACTCGGCAAGCCAGAGTGCTTCACCTGCCCCGCCCCACCTCCCGGCACAAGCGCCTGTGCGGACTCAATGCAGCAGCGTGGCCACCAGGGTCACCTCGGGCACGCCTGCCAGTGCCTTGGACAGCGGGCACTGGGACTTGGCCTCCTGGGCGATTTTCTGGAACTGCGCATCGTCGATACCGGGCACCTTGGCCTGCAGCGTGAGCGCGATGCGGTCGATCTTGAAGCCCTCGCCATCCTTGGCAAGCCGGACCTTGGCCGTGGTGTCCAGCATCTCGGTGGCGATGCCCGCCTTCTCGCAGGCAAAGGCAAAGGCCATCGTGAAACACGCCGCATGCGCGGCGCCCACGATCTCCTCGGGATTCGTTCCCTTTCGGTCATCCCCGAAGCGGCTGCCGAACCCGTAGGGATGGTCCTTGAGCGCGCCGGTCTCCGTGCTGATGCGGCCCTGGCCGGTCTTGCCTGCACCTTCCCAATGGACGGAAGCGGTTTTCTCGGACATGTGTTTCTCCTGTGCGTTGGTTGGACAAGCCGCCATCACAGCACAGGCGCCACGGGGCAAGGCGTGGTCCCGGGGCGCGCCAGCCCCTGCGCGCACGTCCTACAGAGCCAGGCTTAGAGTGGCTAACACCACTTCGTCACAGGCCCCCGCAGAGCAGTTATGCTCGCTGCCCTCATGGCAAGACGACCCGTTAGCAAAGAACTGTGGCGACAGCTACAACCCCTGATCCCAGCCTTCGTGCC